>Ga0153957_100436_pt1 | contig 16995 bp, 28 predicted proteins | sample TSFL041MetaG_FD_104745 | JGI IMG/M metagenome (GOLD analysis project Ga0153957, IMG submission 104745) | Attine ant fungus gardens microbial communities from Florida, USA - TSFL041 MetaG | ecosystem: Host-associated > Fungi > Mycelium > Unclassified | place: USA: Florida, Wekiwa Springs... | reverse complement strand
ACAAGGACAGCCCCTTATATGGTTAAGTTATTGCTATTCTGGACACAAAAGGACTGCCATATGTAGAACAATAGGCAGTAGAACATGTGATGCTCTGTCCAGGTGCATAGACTATCATTTCCTGTATATAAGGCTTCATAGTCTGAGAATTAGACATCAGACTTAACAACATCTTTTGTTGCTTATCTACTTCGCATTTTTGAGCCTTTTGAAGAATACCTTCAACAATCACAAATTAGTAAGTGACCATTTGTGATACATCTTACTCACCCAGAAACATCTACTATACAGAACGTGCATCCTACCAATAGCACTATATGAATTCCAGCTATGGTTCTTTAAAAGCGCTCCTACTGTAAAAAATCTTATGGAATTAAAGAGAATGTAATGCAAAGCAGCCTTGTGAATCACAGAGGCTTTCTGCACATCCTCATCCAAAGGCATGGAAGCTATAGCTGGTCTCACCCCAATAACCCTCCATCTTAAAAAACTCAATAGATATCATCATCTTAGATACACATCTATATCTCCATCATATGCTATCAACTCCCTCTTCGACCATCAACACAGTAAAAATCAAAAACCTCACAAATTTTTGATGGCCAACCTTATAAGCAAACAGCAGTTTAAGCTGAAAAGCCCTATCAAAGATATCAATAAAAGACTTACAGAAATAAAGGATGAGTTTGATCCTTTTCATCCTATTTTTCATCCTAGTTTGTGATTAGTCAATCATTTCTCTGATAGAATCACTTTCTACTTTCCTAAATCATCCAATGATGAAGGCCTATTCATCCATTCATCAAAGCTAGATAATGTCTTCAGAAAATTACAAATAGCTCTGGTTGACATCACTGTCATCACAGATAGAAGTGTCAAAGCAAATGGCTCAGCTGTAGCAGTCACTCACATTTGGAAAGATAACAAAGTCATCAACTGTTTCAAAGCTCAAGCCACCAATATTACCCCTGTAGAAGCTGAACTCATGGCTATATGCATGGGCCTCATGTCAATACTCAAAAACAATAATGTCCAACATATTACTGTTATCACACTCTTTAGTAGCAGAACAAAAGATCATTGGCTATGGTGACCCACCTCTTCAGAAATCCATCATCTCTATTGCCATGAAAGTCAAAGCATTCCTTGAAAGGGATGGACACAATTCAATACAGTTCTGGTATTGTTCTAGCAAACTAAAGTGGCCTAGACACACCATAGTAGATGAGGAAGCCAAAATGGCCCATGCTCCCCCTACTCTCTCCAAAAAAAATTCATTCTTGTTTAGCAAAAAGAAAGAATGCAATCTCCTGCTAGGAACATGAAAAAAGTCATTCAAAGATAGCAAAAAGAAGGGACAACTCTTCCTGGAGTTTGAAGATGACAAAGAATGTGTCATTAAACCAACATATGCCAAGGGAGGATCTTGGCTCCCACATATTGGAGTCTCTAACTCTGTATGCTCAAGATTTACCCACATAATGCTTGGACATGTACTGTAATAAAACAGCAGGTGAGCTAGGGGATCCACAGCAGCAGAACATTTTATTTCTTTTTCATTTTCATTTATTATGTAATAATATGAAGTGCATGGGACACTATGACTCAAAAGGAGTCTGCAAGATAATTTGAGTAGACAAATACATGTAAACACAGATTTGTGTATAAGTAGCTAGGCCAATTGGCGAGGACTCTAACGAGTTCTCTTTGTCAACTCCAACTTAGAGTGTGATCTGAGGTTATCTCAACTAAGGATTACTACATGCACCTATAGGAGAGTATCGGCAAAGGTTCTTTTCCAACATGACAATCCACTGTCCATGTGGTAAAGCTGATATTGAAACATGAGAGCACATATTCATGCAATGCAAGCAATATGTTTTGTCACTCCACCCAAAGAATATATGCATCTCCAGCTTTGTAGAATTCATTGTTGGAAACCCTACATTGTTTTGTTTTGACAATAGTTGATAAAAGGCTTAGGTATCTGCAAAGGTACCATCACATCACCCAAATACATTTGATTTTCTTCTTTAGTTCTTTTTCCTCTCTGTTAGTGTATTTAAGTAGATACAGTGTATCTGCTATGGCCTGCCTATGTACTCCATGTAATAAATTGATGATATAAAAAAAATAGTAAATTTCCTAGTAGTCAAAACCTCCTGTAATTACATTGTAGTTCATGTTCTGTGTATATCTCCTTTTTTCAGAGTTAGTATATATACTGCATAGTTACTTTGTAGTTCTCTAGTTTGTAAATTAACATTACCTATATTTATTCCTTCTTTCTCTCTCTCTCCTTTTTAACTTGTACTCTGATGATTCTGTCACTCTGAAGTTAGTGGCCAAAATAGCAATAGAAGATTAGGGCACAACATACAAGTTGAAGCCAAGGTCATCCCCTCTGTTATCATTACAAACAATCTCTGGACGTTATTTGTTAACACTCCAAACTTTGTCTTTCTTTCTTTCCTCTAGTAGTATACTTGTAAGCAAGTTCCAGATATCATTTGGATCTTGGAGTAATTTCATTTCTTTTTCTTTATTACAATTTACTCCACTACCTCTGACATAACTCTGTGACAATAGATCTAAACTTGTAGTATAGTTATGACACACTCCTGTAGCATGCAATTTTTTCCAATTAGTAGGGTTGTATTGTGATGTCAGATGTCAATCTGACAACCTAGAATCCAATTCAACTCAGTCTGACATCCATAGAACTGAGGGCAAAAAACTATTCTCTCACAAAAAATGTCATGCTTAGTAATCATGACAAAAATAGAAACATGTGCAGAACAATGAAGGCAAAGAATTGGAAACAAATAAAGATAAACAAAAGAATGAGGCTCAAGATGCACTTACAATACAATTGTCTCTAACCCATACTTGAATCAACCCAACCCCGAGAGACCACTGGATACCACTGTTAACATACAGTGTGGTCGAACATCCCACAAAAATAGTTTCAACAATCCCTGTAGCTGTCATAAATCACCTGCCCAAACCAAAAATAGTATGGCTAGAAGGATGGGAGGAATGAGAACTATTCTTAGATGGACTAGATGAGGGATTCTAATTATAGAAAAGAGAGATAAGATAAGATAAGATAAGATCACATGACTTGGTCACATGGTAGGTCACATGATGGAATCTTCTGGAAGGTTTGGTAGTTACTTAAGCATACACAAAGACAAATAGAAATTGTGTATAAGTAGGTAGCACAATCCACCAAGAGACTCCATTGAGTTCTCTTTGTTCTCTCATAACGTTGAGTGTGATAAGGCAGTCGTCTTGACTACTTTATCATTACAGTAGCCCATCCTTTTTGCCTATGGACTCATCCCCTCCTTCCGAAGTTGACTATGCTGAAAGAGTAGCAGCCTCAAACAACAGAATAGACATTGAAATGTCCATCCAGCCAACAGATAATGCAAGGTACAAGTTATCCCAACCCATATACAATGACAATGAGACGGTGCCTATTGCCTCATGTCAAACTGATCCTTCTACTATGCCCATTTCACCATTGGCCATACCATATAAGGCTAATGTTCTGGCCAACCTAAACCTATGGGATGGACACTTTGGTCTAATATCTCTTTTCAGCACAAATGAGTTCTTACAGAACAATACTCGTAACATCTCCTACTCCCTGATTTGCATTGCTGAATTCATCAAACAAAGGTGTATAACTAACCGTGATGGCAACAAAATCCCCCAATTAGATACATTTGGAGAAGCTGCATTCTCGTTTATCTTGACCATTCATGAAGTGGGTTGGGACAAGCTTAATACATTAGACAAAACAACTATCAAACACAAAATCAAGGCACAATTCGTGGAGTCGGCTCCACCTAGCTTAAACCCTAGCAAAAGCAATCTGGTTGAAAAAATCCCCCCTTCTATCCCCACTTACCTTCCCTGCAAATAACTAGAAGAAGTTACAAAGCATATGGAACAAAGAAAGAAAAACAAAAACATGGTTAAATTATATGCTCAGGCCTCTTCTCATGCTGCTGACATTCTTAAGCTCAGAGATGCCTTTTCTGCCCTCCCTAACAAAAAAATCATCAAAATTCACAAGGCTACGCTTACCAAGGAATCTCCAAAAGGTAAGAAAATACAAATCACCACTAAAGACCCCTCTAGGAAACAGGCCATTGTTCCAATCCCCATTCAGCATTCAGTCACAATTATAAACAATGCGGGGTTTCATGTAAGTGCTATCAACAGTCGCTTAAAAGGGCTCAAATCTACCCTTTGAGCTGAATTCATATGACCTTCAGCTGAAGGAGTAATCATTGCCACTAATAATGTACCTGCAGCTAGCGATCTCTCAATAATGGAAAAGTACATTAAATCCATTGAAGGCATTAACTAGAACAATGTCTCTGCCCCATGACTTCCCCAATTAAAGTCATACCTAAAAATGACTGGCATTCCATATATGCAGCCCAGTGGCCTTGCCCTAACCAGTAATGATATAACTAATTAGTGATCTATTTGAGGACACCACTTTAGTGGCCAAACCATGCATTATCAAAGCATCACCCAAATCGGATATGGCCATCATATGGATCGACATTTGGGACTCACAGAGTGGTTTGAAAGTCAAACTACTCATTAACCATTCTTTTAACTATGGTAGATTCATTGCCACTATTAGAGGCACCAACATGAATCTAGGAGTGCCTCAGTGCCACAACTGCTGGAAATGGGGTCATGCAACCTTCGCATGCAAAGCTCATAGCACCAAATGTCAAAAATGTGGCGGTCCTCACAAGATCAAGCATCATAGAGACATGGCTTGGTGCTGCAAAGCCAACTTCAAGATAGACCCACCACAACTCAAAACCAAGCAAGGGAAACTGTGCCCTCACATCTTCAAATGTGTAAATTGCAAAGGCGATTGCATGGCTGACAACAACAAGTGCCCATATTGGAAGCATAGATTCAATTGAGAGTGGCACTCAAAAAAAGCTCAGGAGACCAGAGAGATCAGGGCCAACTCAATTTGCCTAGCTGTAGGCAGCAGGAGTAAAATATGATTAAGCACAACTTAAAAATTTTTTCTCAGAACGTAAGGAAAAACAAAATACTCACTGATATAATTCTAGAAACCCAAAAAAATGTTTTGGACATCATTTTCATTCAAGAACCCCCTTAGTCTTTACTATGGCATATTCCTAGCCACACTAACCCTGAAGGCAAGCCATACTATGGCACCCCCAACCACCCAGACTGGTCATTATTCATACAATATGATGGAAGTATTGAAAATTACCCCTGAGTTGCAACATACATCAACAAGCATCTTTCAAGAATGAGGTTCTCCCTTAGAAAAGACTTAATAAATCACTGGGACATCAACGTTATCAGTTTTCACAATGGACAAGACATTAATTTCATCATCAATGTTTATTTGGATAGTAATCAAACAGCTCTGCAAGTCCTACACAATAATACAAGAAATATTGGAAACACATTAGTAATGACAGGTGACTTCAACATTAGGGACAGTGATTGGGACCCCAATGTCTAATACCACTCTATCTACATGGAAGATCTTATGTCTATCGCTGATAGTTTAGACCTTGACCTAGCTACACCAATAAACCCAGGCCCCACCAGGTTCACAGATAATCAACATGACTCCAACTCTGTCCTCGACCTGGTTTTTATGAATCCAAACAATGCAGGTTTCAACAAACATATTCTCAAGCCCAATATCTGCTTACTCTCCGATCATGTCCCCCTCATCATAGATGTAGGCATAAAAGAGGAAAATATTGACTTTACTTTTCAGGTCATAAAAAAGGACAGCGAAGAAGAGGAAGCATTTATAAAAGATATCATAAAAGGTGTAAAAAGCATTGACACATTGGATCTTAAAAGCCAGGAGGACATACAAAGGTGCATCACCACCCTCTCAACAATCTTCAAGGTCGCATGGTCTACACACTCTATGACCAAACGCATCACTAAACACTCCAAGAAGTGGTGGAATGAACAATGTACTGATTGCATTAACTCGTATCATGAGACAAGAGACATCAACAGCTGGAAGGTTTTCAAGTCAGCCATTCGGAATGCCAAAAGAACCTTCTTTGATCAGAAAATTCACAAAATTGCATCGTCTAACAAAAGGCCTTAAGACCTTATGTCAGGACCCACAGGACAATCCTGGATCCTCCTCAGAGGGTATGAGGTTAAAGACGAGGAGAACTCAACAGAGTTCCCTTTATGAATTGCCTAGCTATTTATATAATTACAAGTGGCTATGCTAAGGCTATTCTAAGAGAGATCATGGTATCTATGGACTACCATCTGTCAAGTTCTGAGTATCTCCCCATGTCAGACAGCTTCTGCCCATATGTTCTCTCATACATGGCAGCTGTCTGATAGGCATGTAATTAACATGTGCCTTTCCCATGCTTGTCCTTTTATTAGATCCTGATATTTCTGCATTGTAGTCATCATGTTCATTAAGTCATATCATTGTTAATTAATTAAATATTAAGGAAAAAGAATAAGTGTCAGAGTGAATCATAACATCTCATGAATTGAGTAAAAAAGAAAAATCTCCCCACCATTGAAGCAATATACTATGAGGGCCAACCTTGCAACAATCTCATGGCACTATGGAATGCTCTTTACAGCTCATATAATTCAGCTGAGAACAGGCCTATTAATATGAGGTTTTTAGAAGGGATCAACTAATGCAGCAACATAGAATGGCCTCCCTTCACAGGTCAAGAATTTATAGATGCCATAGCTAAGTGCTTGAATTCATCTACTCCAGGTTCTGACCATGTTACATGGAAACATCTCAAACTGCTTACTATAAACAAAATATGTTAAGTAAGATTGTGAATATTGCTAATACCTGCATTGTAGGGGAATATTGGCCTGATCAGTTCAAGGAATCTACATCGGTCATTATCCCAAAATCCAATAAAGTAGCATACAACACCCCCAAGGCCTTCAGACCCATAGTCCTACTCAATACCATAGGCAAGCTCATTGAGAAAGTCATCAGCCACCGCCTCCAATTTCACCTATTAGCTAATGGATTCCTTGACCCTAATCAATTAGAAGACATCAGACAACATTTGACTATTGATGCTAGAATGTACCTTATACATATTATTCACATGGGGGCTAAAGACTGTCATACAAGTGTCATAGCATTTGATATAGCTTAATTCTTTCCTTCTCTTAACCATTGGTTTCTCTCCATATGTCTTGAAAAAGCAGGGCTAGACGCTAACTTACTAAAATTCTTTAGTAGCTATTACTCCAACAGATCTACTACATACACATGGAACAATTTCATTTCTCAAAAGTTTGCCACAAGCATAGGCATCAGCCAAGGCTCAGCCCTATTTCCCATTCTATCAGCTATATACCTCACTCCAATTATAAAAACATTCAAAAAAAGAATAAAAAATCTAAAAGAAACTATTCCTACAGACATCTTATCCTTTGTTAATAACGGTCTTCTAATTTCTTAGGAGAAAAGTTATGATCTGTCCTCTGCCTTCCTATTAAGTAGCTACAACATGATATCCAGAATCTTATTGGATGCAGGCCTCATCATGGAACATGACAAATCCAAAGTATTCCATTTCACTTGAGCCTGTAATCCTCCTGACCCACCCATCAATCTCACATCAGTTGGAGGGCCTATACTTCATCCAAAACCCATTTGGAGATATTTAGGGTTCTTCTTTGACCAAAAACTCAACTTCTATTACCATGTTCACTTTTATGCAACCAAATGTCTCTCGACATTAAACGCTATGAAGATGCTAGGCAACTCTTCAAGAGGTCTTCTACCAACTCAGAAACATCTCTGATATAGAACATGCATCATACCAATTGCTCTATATGGCTTCCAGCTATGGTTCTTCAAAGGTGCTCCAATGGTAAAGAATATCATGGAATTAAAGAAAATGCAATGAAAAGCAGCTTTGTGGATCACTGGTGCCTTCTGCACGTCTCTATCAGAAAGCGTCGAAGCCATAGCTGGTCTCGTCCCCATAAACCACCACCTCAAAAAACTTAATGGACATCATCACCTCAGATACGCAACCATTCCCCCATCATATGTCATCAACTCCCTTCTTGAAATGTACCAAAACAGAAATCAAAGTCTTCACAAATACTCACTAGCAAAGCTCACCAGCAAACAAAAGTTGAAACTGAAAAGTCCTATCAAAGATGTCAGCAAAAGACTTACAGAAATCAAGAATAAGTTTGACCCTTTTCATCCTATTTTTCATCCTGGTTTGCGATTAGTTGATCATTTCTCTGATAGAATAGTCTTTTATTCCCCTGAATCATCCAATGACAAGGGTTTATTTGTTCATTCATCAAAACTTAACATAGCATTCAACAAAACATGAAAAGTATTAGCAGATATAGCTGTCATTACAGATGGGAGTGTCAAAGCAATGGGATCAGCCACAGCCATCACACACGTCTGGAAGGACAACAAAGTCATCACTCGACTCAAAGCATATGCAAATAATGTCACCCCACTGGAAGCTGAATTAATGGCTATACACATAGGCCTCATATTAGCATTTGAAACTTGGATGCACACCAAATTGTTGTTATCACAGACACACTTGAAGTGAGGAAGAAAATCATTAGTTTGGGTGATCAGTATCTCTAGAAATCCATCATTCCCATCACAGAAAAAATGCAAATGTTCCTCAAAAAAGACAGTCAAAACTCAATACACTTCTGGTATTGCCCCAGCAAACTAAAGTGGCCAAGACATGCCCTAGTTGACAAAGAAGCCAAGTCATCTCACAATCCACCCATTCTCCCAGAAAAAAACTCTTTCTTACTTAGCAAAAAGAAAGAATGCGATCTCTTACTTGAGTCATGGCAAAAATTGTTCAAGGATAGCAAGAAGAAAGGGCAGTTATTCCTTGAGTTCGAAGATGACAACAAACATGTTATTAAACTGACTTATGCCAAAGGAGGATTATGGCTACTGCATATAGGGATATCCAACTCCATATGCACAAGATTCACTCACATGATTGGGCATGCACCTATAGGAGAATATTGGCAGAGATTCTTCCCCAACACAGTAATCCACTGCCTGTGCAGTGAAGCTGACATTGAAACAAGGGAACACATTTTTATGCAATGTAAGCAATATGAAGCAACACTACACCCAAGAGATATATGTATATCAAGCTTTGTCAAATTTATCATTGGCAATCCCACATCTTTCTGCTTCGATAATGGCTAGAAATTAGCTATGGTATTCATAAAGATATGTTCATGTCACCCAAATGTGTTTTGTCTTTCTCTCTCTCTTTCTTTTCTTTCTTCCTCTATATTTGTACATTTTGTTAGTAGTATATCAAAGTAGATACAATGTGTCTACCACAGCCTGCCTACGCACTCTGTGTAATAAATTGATGATTTAAAAAAAAAAAAAAAAAAAACACAATTGCCTCGTGGTTTTGTCTTCTGAGGACCACACTACCTTCTGATCTATGATAATTCTGATATATGATAATCCATAGTACCAATCCATCACCTGATGAATATGAGAACAGTAATTCTAATTATTTGCTCTTGGTTTTGACAGCAATTATATGTATCCAAGCCAAACCCCACCTCAATGCACACATGTATTGGGCCCGGCTTATGGTCCAGAGGGAATTGGCGCTCCTTCCTCGTCAAAAATAGAACATTTCCCAGTTAGAATTATATGAAAAGGTGCCGTTTTTGGCTTGTCCTACACCTCATTACACACGACCTTGCGCACCGATCGAAAAATGGTTCAATTCGGTGAGTTCAAAGAGTTATGTGGTCAGGCTTCGAGCTATGCGTTGTGTAACTTGTTCTACATTCAAGTAAGTCAAACTGACTTCCACGCGTTCTCTGTTCCCTTTATTCGTCTGCATACATGACCTCGTCTGATCACTCTCTTTTCTAGCTCCAGCGAGAATCCCCAGATACCCTTGGAGACTCGAGCCAGCGCCCCTTTGCACCAGTGGGAGTCAACCCTGAATGTGGCATCTACAAATTGCACACTGTGTTAGGTTCTTCACTATCAAACATCGCAAATAACGTATTGTGTGGTTTTGGATTCTTTGTTACTGCATTCTTGTTATGGGGTTGCCAGAAGCGGGTAGCGGCTGTCGGTGAGTTCCTCCCTACCCTTCTTGCCTCCATTTGAATAAAGCGCTGACATGATAAACTCTTTATTTTGTATTTTATTGACGCCGTGCGGTCGCCTCGTAATCCAAGGTCGAGTGGAGTTCCGCATGCTATTGACTACATATCTCATATCACTCGTCTTCCAACTCATAACGGCTGGGGCACTCTTAGAGCAAGGCACGCAAGCTATAACAGCATTGACAGCTATCCATTGTGGGGTCGTTTCTTCTCTCTTTTGGGTTTTGCTGTGGTATGCATTTACGACGATGCAAGTTTTGGACGATGGGCGGACCGCCAGTGTATTGGTGCGAAATAATATCTGAACTTTGATATATATTTTTCTCATAACGATGATGTGGTTTAACGGTTTTTCCAGATCATGCTCACAGGACAATTTGCTCTTTTTTTCGTCACGATGTTCATTGCCCTTGCTGTAGCATTCAGCTTCACTAGTGCCTTTGGTGGCTTATCAAATCCTCCTGATATCCTGAGAAATATTCCCCTGTTCGTTTTGACTAGTATTTGGCCAGGAGCGTACGTCTCAGCCCTTCATACTTCTTCAGTTACTCGAATCAATTTTTTTTTTAAATCGCAGTTCTACTTTGATATCATTTATCCTCATTTCCTACGTTGTCCTTTATGTCCTTTGTGAAAGAAGACCGTTCTGGATATATTTTGGCGCTATTATTGCCTTCGTCGTCGCTCAAGTATTCAGATTGTCGCCAGTTGGGGTATCGATATGTAAGGTATGTCTGAATCTTTTAGTTGTTAATTGTATGGATCTTGTTTCATGTAGAGCTCTAACCACCGACTTGACGGGACATTTATCGCCACTTTCCTGGAGACAGTATCAATCGTGGCGATGTACTACGGATGGACAGATATGACAAAGGGTGTGCTTCATTCTACTATTCTCTTCAGGGAAGTCTATATACTGATTCATCCAGACTCGTGGGATGACTCAATTTGATAGAACGAATAAGAAGATATTCAACATCTCTCATGATTTTTGTCCTGCATGAATTAGATGGAGGCCAGCAACAAATATTTGAATGAGATCAATGTATCAAATAGGAACCACCTATCTCTTGCTAGTTCTCTATCGTTGGCTTTTTCAAATATGCATGTACCAATTACTGCGATACAGTATTTGGACTCGACTGATTTTTGTATCCATGAACAGGAAGCAATCAAAAGTATAGTAAGTCAATATAAACTCAGACATCACTGCAAGGTGGAAAAATAAGGTGATACTACATACAGAGGGAATATATGTTGAAGATATTGTCTTTGATGTCACCTTTCCCATCACTCATGCTTACTAAGCACAGTTTTTTCATGTACTGGAGTAGGTACTTCCCTCAGTTCTGCATTTATCAGGCTGAGTTGGACTGTCTTACAGGTATTGACCTTCTACAACTACTTGCTGCTACTTGAATATAAGCATAGTAAGAAAGAGTACCTGCACAGATGAGAGGGATCTATACTGGTATAAGTTTTGAAGAGTCAAGTTGCCAAGACTGATGTGGCACTTCCTATCAATACTCCCTCTAAAGTAGTGCACTTTAGGTGAGGTTCAGTTGAGTAGACTATGTTTATGGTAAGGATTTCATAAAGAGGTTAGCAATGTTCTCAGCAGATCAGGTGTATTCAAATTTAACTTGTCCTAGTTTGGTGTCACAAACTTCATTTGGCCATATCTCTATGAATACTTGCATGATTCCCATGGTCTTAGATGCATCTGAAATTCCTTAAGAAGACCTTTCAAACAATGCCCAAAATGTATCAAAGAAATCAGTACTCATCAAGATATCAGTTAATCAGTGCTGGACACTGATTGGCTGATATCTCAGGAACCACCAAACATGGACGTTCACTTCTATATACACATAGAAGCTCTCTTCAACATGCTTCTGACAACCATGAATAGACCCTAGGGCAATAAAATCCTGTGGAGATACAAGGACCTCAAGGTTTGGCATGATGCTATAAATTCACCTGGACCAAAAATAGTATGCCTAGAGGGATAGGAAGAATAAGAACTATTCTCAGATGGATTGGACAAAGCATGCTAAAAATAGAATGAGAGATTAGATAAAGATAAGATAGGGGTCACATGACTTGGTCACATAACAGGTCACATGATGTAACATTCTGGAAGGATCACAGAAAGTTACTTAAGTGTATATATAAACAAATAGAAATTGTGTATAAGTAGGTAGAGCAATTCACAGAGAGACTCCATCGAGTTCTCTTTGTTCTCTCATAACATTGAGTATGATAAGATGGTTGTCTCGACTTACTTGTCATTACACATGACACTAATCTATTACCCATAGATACACATCAATTCTTGAACACAAACAAGAACTGCTCCTTTTATAGTTAGGTTATTACTATTCTAGTCACAAAAGGACTGCCATATGTAGAATAATAGACAGTAGACATGTAATGCTCTGTCCAGGTGCACAGACTATCCAATTCATGTACATAAGGCTTTCCAGTCTGAGGATTAGACCTCAGACTTAACAACATCTTTTGTTGCTTATCTACTTCGCATTTTTGAACCTTTTGAAGAACACCTTCAGCAATCACAACTAGTAAGTGACCATTTGTGATGCTTTCTCCTTCTTATTTCTGGAAAGAGGGTAGACTCTTGCTTTACTTGCTTTGAAGTCATCCCTGAGGTCAATCGCATGATTCTATACTTTTCTAACTGGCATCCTTTTGGACTCTACCTTCCCAAAGACTTTCAACCACTTATGGAACCACTTGGGCACCATTTCCTCTATCTTTCTATGATCTGCCTCCATTTCCTCCACTCTTCCCCAATCTTCCTTTTTGTCTACTGCCCATCTGACAATTTTCTTTTCTTCCTCTCTTGTTTCTTTCTTTTCTCTTATCCTTACTGCTTTTCTACACAGTGGTGGACACCTTGTCATTCTTACTTCTCCCTTTTTCCAATCTATCTCAGAATTATGAGCTGTTAGCCATGGCATGCCCAAAATCATGTTTGTCTTTCCTAATTCACAGATATCCATCTAAATTCTCTCTACATGTCCTTTGTGGAACATGTTCACCTCTGCTTTGTGAGTGATTGCACCTCCACTGTTACTGGTGCTGTCTACATTTCTTACTTGTATTGACTGATTCAACTTGATCAGCTTATACCCTCCCTTTTCTGCTAAACTCCTGCTCATGAACATTCCTGTTGCTCCACTACCCAGCAATGCCTTCACCATTCTTCCATAATGAGTGTCTATTCTTTCTATTCCCACATTCATCCACACTTCTCTTAAAGGCTTGAATGTTTGCCTCACTTCTCTCATTTCCCCTTTCTGCACTGCCTTCTGATTGATAGTTTTTGCCACTTTCCTCAAATCAATGATTCCAGCTCTCCCCTTCTGGGCCCTAAGCACTGACTGTTCTATCTTTCTACCCTAGTTTCACCATGGTACTTTCTTTCCTGTCCTATAGGGCAGACAAAACATCTCTCCCTTTTCATTTCTATCTATCTTTCCTCCTACTACTGCATTTTTGCCTCCACATGTGCTACACTTTACTCTTTCTGCTCTGCCCCTTTCTGCTTCCCCCTCTCTCCAATTCCATGCCTCCTTGCAACTTCTACATCATATGTTGCATAACTGCCCTTTGCTCAGGAAATCCTGCTGTAAGGATCTTGGTTGTGGTTGCATAACCCTAACCTCAATCCCATTCTTTATCAGAGTTTGACAAAGAGGACTTATTAGAGTCCTTGCTAATTTTTGTATACTACTTATACACATTTGACTATTTGTTTCTGTTTACTGATTTTGATATTACATAATTAAATAAAAGAAAAAGAAAAGAAAAATAAATATTGACTTAAGGAAATTTGGCAGTTCATAATGCCACCCTCCTCTTAAGGGTCCTCGTCCCAAGGACTTCTTTTATAATTCATCATATGGGTCTCTTAGGTCACCTATATGCTGCTCTTCATCCCCTAGTTCTTCCAAGTATTTTCTGTCTTCTTCAATCCTTCATTGATCTTCTTTGTCTTCCTCTTTGTTTCATTCCTCCCTTGTATTCTCGTTTTTTCTCTTCTATCTTCTTCAAGAATGGGTTTTTACTATATCTGGAGAATAGGTTCTTCTTCTATTGTTTCCAGTTTTTTTCCATTTTCCTCCAATATTCCCAGTCGTATTTCTTATTGCCCTATCTATAAAGTAATTTGGCCATATACCTTTCTGGCAATTCTCTACTGAACGTCCTCTTGTTCTTGTTTGCTTCCTATTGCCTTACTTTCTTTTCTTCTTCCTTGCAATATTCCCTTTCAAATTCTTCTACCAATTCCATTGCGTTCTTTAGATTTCCCTGCTTTCCTGAGTATCTTCTTCTGCTGTACATCTTTTCCATTGCACCAGATATTTGTTCCTTTCTCGTACTTTTCTCTTGTTCATAATCTTTTCCACCTCCCACTCTTCTTCTCCTTTGATTACCACTGGTTGTGGCACTTCCTTCTTCTGTTCCTCCACTTGCAACTTATACTTCTATACCCTGCTGATGTTAACTACCAGATGTATTTTGACTGTACTAGGCAATTCCAATTCTATTGCATTATTGGAAATGATCACTTTGACTTTGTAAGGTCCTACAAAGTATTCCATGAACTTCTTGGTTTGTCTTCCAATCATCTGGTACTTCAAATTCTTAGTGCTGAGTAATACTAGGTTGCCCACTCTGTACTCCTCTGCTTCCCCTCTTTCTCTATCTGCATACCTCTTCATGTTGCCCTGCACTTTCTGTAGTGCTGCTTTGGCCTCCTCCTACACATTCTTCATTCTCTCTGCAAATCTTTCTGCTCCTTCATACTTCCCCTTCTTTCTCAATTCAAATCCCATCATGGGGTTTTGCCCATGATTCTCTTGAAAAGGTGACACCTTGGTTCCTGTGTGCACCTTGTTATTATATGTAAATTCTGCTGTTCCCAACCATTCTGGCCACTGTTCTTGTTGATGGTTGATAAACATTCTGAGATACTGTTCTAACTCCTAATTCATCCTCTCAGTTTGTCCATCTGTTTATGGGTGGAAAGTGGTTGACAACTTAGTATTGATTCCCAGCATCTGATTCATAATTCCTGCCACAAATTGTGGTTCTCTATCAGAAATTATATTATCTGGTAACCCGTGTAATTTCCAGACATTATCTCTAAATAACCATGCTAATCCCTCTACACTCATTCTCTCTGTAGTAGGTATAAAATGTGCCATCTTTGTAAACCTATCTACTATTACTAAGATTGAATTGTATTCTTGTGCTAAGGGCAACTTCGTAATGAAGTCTGCACTAATGTGAGTCCACGCCTTCTCTGGAATCAAATTTAGCATAAGTTTTCCTACTGGTGGTTGTGTCCAATTCTTGTTTCATTGGCAGGCATTGCACCTCTCCACATATTGCTTTACTTCTCTGGTGACCCCTGGCCATCAAAAGTTCCTTGTCACCAGTTCCACTGTCTTCCACTGTCCTCCATGTTGTCATGAACCACTCAAATCCTCTAAGTCATTATTTATTTTTCTTTTTATTTTCATTTTTCATTTAATTATGTAATGATATTGGATCAGTAAATATGTACAAATAGTCAGACTTGTATAAGTAGTGATCATAATCCAGCAAGGACTCTAACGAGTTCTCTTTGTTAAACTCTGACTTAGAGTGGGTTAAGGTCAAGATTACTCAATCTTGACTTGAAGCCTTACACATGTCCTCCTACAGGCATATCATGGTGTAGCCTGATTACTTCTGCTCTCAACCTTTCATTCTTAGGGACGTATACCTTTCCCTCTTTCAACATTAGGCCATCTTCTTGATGCTATTCCTTGTCTCTTAACATTTTTATCCCTGTTTGTTTCATCTCTTCTACTGCCTTAACTACTTTGTCATCTCTTGCTTCACACTTTCTCACTTTATCCAACAAATCCACTCCTTCTATAATCACCTCTGCCACTCTAATTCTCCTTGTATCCAACTACTCTTTCTTTACCAGCATCTGCTCCTCATTATCCTTCTCTACCCCAACCTCCCAATCTGGTCTCCTACTCAACCCATCTGCTTTTCCCATCTTACTTCCTGAAATGTATTTCAGTACAAAGTCAAACCTAGACAAGTACAGAGCCCATTGCACCTGCCAGCAATTCAATTTTTGATTGCTCATGAAATACTCCAAATTCTTATGGTCAGTCCAGATCTCAAATTTACTTCTGGATCCTTCCAGGAAGTGTCTTCATGCCTCTAAGCAGCATATTACAGCTAGCATCTCCTTATTATGTATTTCGTAGTTCCTTTCCATTTCATTTAATGATTTGGAAATATATGCTACTGGTCTCTACTTGTTATCTTCGCACTTAATAGACAACACTCCTCCCATTGCAAAATTAGAGGCATCCGCCTCTACCCTAAACTCCTTATCTAAATTGGGTGCAACTAATAGAGATTGAGTTGTAAAGACCATCTTTAACTGTTTGAAAGCATTCTGCTATTCAGCTCCCCAACTCCACTTCTCTTTATCACAAATGGTCACTTACTAATTTATGATTGTTGAAGGTGTTCTTCAAAAGGCTCAAAAATGCGAAGTAGATAAGCAACAAAAGATGTTGTTAAGTCTGATGTCTAATTCTCAGACTATGAAGCCTTATATATAGGAAATGATAGTCTATGCACCTGGACAGAGCATCACATGTTCTACTGCCTATTGTTCTACATATGGCAGTCCTTTTGTGTCCAGAATAGCAATAACTTAACCATATAAGGGGCTGTCCTTGT
>Ga0153957_100434_pt1 | contig 17050 bp, 17 predicted proteins | sample TSFL041MetaG_FD_104745 | JGI IMG/M metagenome (GOLD analysis project Ga0153957, IMG submission 104745) | Attine ant fungus gardens microbial communities from Florida, USA - TSFL041 MetaG | ecosystem: Host-associated > Fungi > Mycelium > Unclassified | place: USA: Florida, Wekiwa Springs... | reverse complement strand
TTTGAGCCATGAGGCATCAAACTGGTTGACAAAGGGGCCTGGGGGGCAGAGACAGCCCCAGAGGCAAGGCCCCTGCTCTCTTCAGCAGCTACTTGGTCATCCCAACTCATAGCCTGTGTGCTCTCTTGAGGAGCAAAGAAAGAAGGAGCAGCAGGGAACTGCAGAGAGGCAATTCTATGAGAAGAGAGCTTGCCTTTGGTGGTTCTAGAGGCAGTAGGTGTCTTGGGACCATTATCCTCATCACTCTCTTCAGAAGAGGAGAAAGAAAAAGGCTCAGAGGATGTCTTCCTTGAGTCTTCAGCAGCAGAGACACTCCCAGAGAAGCGTCTGACAATGCGATGTTCATGCGAGTGTCCTCTGTAGTAGACGCATTTGCCAGCTCTAGAGCTGGAGCGAGAAAATAAGTTGAGTGAGTCTGGGGACTCACCACCACTGGGAAGGATAGCCTGGGGGTCAGGGGAATAAGCTCTGAAAGTAAATGATTTATTGGGAATATTCGACTTAACCATGGTGGTGGTTAGAGGGAAAGAAGGGATGAGAGGAAAACACCTTCTTATCGGCAGTAAACATGGGACTCCATGCTCTCAACTTCTCTGGCCTGGACTCTGTAGTGGGTCTGGACTCACTTGCTCAAGCTATCTCACAGGTATTTTCTCATGCATGGGAGGCTAATGCTAGGAACATCACAGTCACCAGTCAATCTAAGGAGTGGTGGAACAATGAGTGTAAATGGGCACTTAAGCTATACAGACACACAAGGGCCAGAGAGAACTGGCACACATTTTGCTCTTCTACTAGATGTGCTAAACGTTCTTTCTTTGATGACAGGATTGTAGAGATTGCATCTACCAACAAATGTCCCTGGGACCTCATAAGCTGGGTCAAGCAGCGTAAGTTACCTGCAGTGGAGGCCATTCGCTACCAAAGTTATCTTAGCTAATGTTCACTATACCTTGTTGATTTCTTTTCTCTACTCCTTTCATCAAATCCTTTACTCTTTCCATCCCCTCTCTGTTATTATCTGAATTCACTACTTCCCTTTCTTTTTCTTTCTTTTGATTTCTAATCTCCAATTCTGATTTTAATTTATTTAACCCTGCTAAGACGTCAATTTCAGCCAATTTCTCTAGAGTGTCACAAATCCTTCCCAGATACCCAACTTCCCTCTAATGTATCTCTAGTATTTTCTTCTGTTATTCATCCTTTACATTCTGTACATGGTATACAAGTGGTTATATTTCTATAGGAAGGATAATTTAAAGAAAATAAGAAGAAATGGAAAACAATTAAACTTACAAGGAGGGCTGAAGGACACAAAACTGCCCTGTTTTAAAGCATCATTGATAAGGATTGAGAGGACTTATTCAGGGGCCTATTATTTTTTCTCCACTTCTTGTTTTTTCCAGTTTCAGACACTTTTGTATGGCAATAGATATTTCTTATGCTTTTTGGGAAGGACTAGTAGTTAAATAAGATTTATTAATTTAGAATTCAAACTCCATATCTAGCAAATATTTTTAAAGTAAGCCTTTGTCTGAAGATGAAAAACTTTGGATTCATGAACTGTCTCAATCTCTTAGAGTCAATTCTCTTTTTCTCTCTTTATCTTTTCTTTTTTCTCTTTCTAGATTCTTTCAGCTTCCTCTCTTTTCTTTTTTTCTTTTAACCGTAACTGTTTTATGGTCTAAGCTTCTTTTTTGACCTTGCGTTTGGCCAATGCCTTTTCCATACACAATTTCTCTTCAATCCTCTATTGTTTAGAGGCCTTATATTCCTGTTGGAACTTGTTATCTGAGTCAAAGGAGATGGGGGTATTAAAAATATTGGTAAAAGACATGGTAGTAGTTGAAGTTTAAGAGAGAAAAAATTTGGTAAAGTTCTTTTATCACTCCAATCAGGTGATAATTGTATTGCTTATATATTAAGGGCTTCAGAGGCTCAGCTCTAAGAAAAGAATACTATCATATTCTAGAATTTTCATAGTTCTTTTTTTTGGTTTTATTTTTATTTTTATTTTAATTGTTTCTTTCATTTAATTAATTATCATTATTATTTTCCTTTTTATAATAGATCTCCTAGTCAATTACATTTTCTGTAATTACACTGTAGTCTATGTTCTATGTATATTTTTTTTTCTGAAATTTGTATATATACTGTATAGTTACAGTGTAGTTTTCTAGTTTGTAAATTAACATTTTTTTTTAAATCATCAATTTATTACATGGAGCGTATAGGCAGACTGTGGTAGATACATTATATCTACTTAAATATGCTACCCACAAAATGCACAAACATAGAAAGAGAAAAGAAGAAAGAAAGATAGAGGAGAGGACAAAATGCATTTGGGTGACGTGATTGTATCTTTATGGATACCATAGTTTATTGCTAGCCATTGTCAAAGCAGAAGGATGTTGGATTGCTAGTGATGAATTCCACAAAGCTTGAGATACATATATCTCTTGGACATAATGTTGCTTCGTATCGCTTGCACTGCATAAAAATGTACTCTCTTGTTTCAATGTTCACTTTACTACATGGGCAATGGATCGCCATGTTGGAGAAGAACCTCTGCTGATACTCTTCTATAGGTATATACCTGAGCATCATATAAGTGAATCTTGCACATACAGAGTTGGATATACCTATATGCAGTAACCAAGATCCTTCTTTGGCATATGTTGGTTTGATGACTTGTTTGTTATTGTTTTTAAACTCAAGGAATAATTGGTCTTTTTTTTTTACTATCCTTGAATGACTTTTGCTATGATTCAAGTATAAGATCACATTTCTTCTTTTTACTGAGCAAGAATGATTTTTTTTCCAAAAGGATGGGGGGGACATGAGACGACTTGGCTTCTTTGTCAACTAGAGCATGCCTCAGCCATTTTAGTTTGCTAGGACAGTACCAGAAGTGTATTGAGTTTCAACCATTTTTTTTTAGAAACATTTGAATTTTCATGGCGATAGGGATGATAGATTTTTGAAGATGTTGATCACCCAAACTGATGATTTTCTTCTCCGCTTCAAGTACATCTGTGATGACAATGATTTGGTGAGCGTTTGAGTTTTCAAGTATTAACATGAGGCCTATGCATATAGCCATGAGTTTGGCTTCCAACAGGGTAATGTTAGTGGTATGCGCTTTGAGACGATTAGTAACTTTGTTGTCCTTCCAGACGTAGGTGATAGTTGTGGATGATCCTGTTGCTTTGACGCTCCCATCTGTGATAACAGCGATATCTGTAAATACTGTTTGTGTCTTGCTAAATGCTATGTCAAGTTTTGATGAATGAACAAATAAACCTTTGTCATTGGATGATTCGGGAGAATAGAAAATTACTCTATTAGGGAAATGATCGACTAGTCGCAAACTAGGATAAAAAATAGAATGGAAAGGATCAAACTCATCTTTGATTTCCATAAGTCTTTCGCTGACATCTTTAATAGGACTTTTTAGTTTTGACTTTTGTTTGCTAGTAAAGTTGGCCAGCGAGTATTTGTGGGGACTTTGATTTTCAAGGAGAGAGTTGATAGCGTGTAATGGGGGTATAGTCATATATCTGAGGTGGTGGCGACCATTGAGTTTTTTGAGGTGGAGATTTATAGGGACAAGACTGGCTATAGCCTCGACACCTTCTGATGGAGACGTATGGAAGGCACCAGTGATCCACAAAGCTGCTCTTCATTGTATCTTCTTTAATTCCATAATATTCCTTATCGTTGGCGTGCCTTTGAAGAACCATAACTGAAAACTATATAGTGATTGGTATGATGCACGTTCTGTATAAGAGATGCTTCTGAGATGATAGAAGTTCTCTTGATGAGTTGCCTAGCATTTTCATAGCATTTAGCATCAAAAGGCATTTGATTGCATAGAAGTGAACATGATGATGAAAGTTGAGTTTTTGGTCAAAGAAGAACCCTAAATATCTTCAGATGGGTTTGGGATGAAGTATAGGTCCTCCAACCAATGTGAGGTTGATGGGTGGATTAGGAGGATGGTAGGCTCAAGTAAAGTAGAACACTTCAGATTTGCTGTGCTCCATGATGAGGCCTGCATCTGAGAGGATTCTGGATATCATATTGTAACTACTTAGAAGAAAGATAGAAGACAGTTCATAACTCTTCTTCTGAGAAATTAAAAGACCATTGTCAACAAAAGATAAAATGTCTATAGGAATGTTTTCTTTTAGATTTTTTATTCTTTTTTTGAATGTTTTTATAATAGGGGCAAGATAGATAGCTGATAAAATAGGAGATAAGGCTGAGCCTTGGCTGATGCCTACACTTGTAGCAAATTTTTGAGAGATAAAGTTGTTCCATGCATAGGTAGTAAATTTATTAGAATAATAACTTTGGAAGAACTTTAGTACGTTAGCATTTAGCCCAGCTTTCTTGAGGCACAAGGAGAGAAAAGAATGGTTAAGAGAAGGGAAGAATTGAGTTATGTTAAAAGCTATGACACTCGTATAACAATCTTTAGCCCAGCCTACATGAATGATATGTGTGAGGTACATTCCAGCATCAATGGTTGAACGCTGTCTGATGCCTCCTAGTTGATTAGGATCGAGGAATCCATTAGCTGACAGATGGAATTGGAGGTGGTGGCTGATGACTTTTTCAATGAGCTTGCCTGTGGTATTGAGTAGGACAATGGGTCTGAATGCTTTGGAGGTATTGTATACCACCTTGTTGGATTTTGGGATGATGACCAAGGTAGCTTTCTTGAACTGATTAGGCCAGTATCCCACTGTGATACAAGTATTAGCAATATTTACAATCTTACTTAGACAGATTTTGTCTTGAATGAGCAGTTTAAGATGCCTCCATATAACATAGTTAGGACCCAGAGCAGATGAATTCAAGCACTTAGCTATGGTGTCTACAAACTCTTGGCATGTGAAAGGCGGCCATTCAAAGTTGTTGCATTGGTTGATCCCCTCTAGGAACCTTGTGTTGATTGGTCTATTCTCAGCTGAGTTATACGAACTATGAAGAGTATTCCATAGAGCTGTGAGGTTGTTGCAAGGCTATCCCTCATAGTATATTGCTTTGATAGTGGGAAGGTTCTTCTTTTTGACCCAATTCATGAGGTCCCACGGTCTTTTGTTGGATGACGCAATTTCATGGATTTTCTGATTGAAAAATGATCTTTTGGCATTCCGAACTGCTGAGTTGAAAGCCTTCCAGCTCTAAATATCTCCTGTCTCATGATATGTGTTAATACAATCTATGCATTGCTTATTCCACCACTCCTTGGAGTGTTTAGTAATGTGCTTGGTTGTAGAATGTGTAGACCATGTGGCCTTGAAGGCCATTGTGAAGATGGAGACGCACCTTTGTATGTCCTCTTGACTTTTCAAGCCCGATGTGTCAATACATCTTATACTTCCTATGATATTTCTTATGAAGACCTCTTCTTCTTTGCTATCTTTCTTTATTGCTTGAATTGTAATGTCTATATTTTTCTCTTTTATGCCTACATCTATGATGAGAGGGATATGGTCAGAAGGTAAGTAAATATCAGGGTTGAGAGTGTGCTTATTGAAGCCCGTGTTATTTGACTTCATAAAGACAAGGTCTAGGACAGAGTTGGAGTCACATTGATTGTCTACAAACCTAATAGGGCCTGAATTTATTGGTGAGGCTAGATCAAGGTCTAAACTGTCAGCAATGGACATGAGATCCTCTGTATGAATAGAGTGGTAATGAATATTGGGATCCTAGTTACTGTCCCTAATATTGAAGTCTCCTGTCATAACTAATGTATTTTCAATGTTCCTTGTATTATTACGTAGAACCTAAAGAGCTATTTGATTACTGTCAGAGTATACATTGATGATAAAGTTAACATCTTGGCTATTGTGAAAGTCAATGACATTAATGTCTTGATGGTTAATTAGGTTTTTTCTAAGAGAGAACCTCATTCTTGAAAGACGTTTGTTGATATACGTTGCAACTTGAGGATAGTTTTTAATATTTCTATTGTTTTATACAAATAAGGACCAATTGGGGTGACTGGGAGTACTATAATAAGGATCACCTTCAGGGTTTGTATGGCCGGGAATATATTGCAATAAGGACTAAGAGGGTTCTTGAATGAAAATAATATCAGAAGTATTTTTTTGAGTTTTTAAAATTATATCATTGAGTGTTTTGTTTTTCCTAACATTCTAGGAGAATATTTGTAGATTGTGCTTAATCATAAATTGTTACTGCCGCCTACAGCCAGGCGAATTGAGTTAGCCTTGATTTCTCTGACTTCTTGTGCTTTTCTTGAGTGCCATTCTCAATTGAATCTGTGTCTCCAATATGGACATTTGTTATTATCAGCCATGTGATCACCTTTGCAGTTAACACATTTGAAAGTGTGGGGGCATAGTTCACCTTGCTTGGTTTCAAAATGGGGAGGGTTCAGCTTAAAGTTAGCTTTGCAGCACCAGACCATATCTCTATGATTCTCGATCTTATGTGGTCTGCCACATTTTTAGCACTTCATGCTGTGAGCCTTACATAACAAGGTAGCATAGCCCTATTTCCAGTAGTTGTGGCACTGAGGTATACCTGGGTTCATACTGGTGCCTCTAATAGTGGCTATGGATCTGCTGTAATGGAATGAATGATTTATAAGTATTTTGGCCTTAAAACCATTTTGTGAATCCCAAATATTGATCCATATGATGGCCATATCCGACTTTGGAGATGCTTTGATAACGCGGGGCCTAGCTGCTAAAGTTGTGTCTTCAAAAAAGTCGCTATTTTTCAAGTAGTTAGTGATGTCATCACTGGTTATAGCCATACCACTGGGCTGAATATACAGAATGCCTATAATTTTGAGGTATGTTTTCAATTGGGGAAGACGTAAAGCAAAGATGTTACTTTGCTCAATGCCTTCGATGGATTGAATGTATTTTTCCATGGTTGTGAGGTCACTTGAAGCAGGGACATTGTTGGTGGCAATGATTATACCTTTAGCTGTGGGTCTTATAAATTCTGCTCGCAGAGTAGATTTTAAACCTTTTAAACGGCTATCAATGGAACTAATGTGAAACCCTGTGTTATTCATGATTGTAGTCATGTGTTGACTGAGGAGAGAAATAATAGCTTGCTTCCTAGAGGGGTCTTTAGTGGTGTATTGGATTTGTTAAGAGAAGCATTATGTATTTCAATGATTTTCTTGTTGGGGAGGGCCAGAAAAGCGTCTTTGAGTTTGAGTACATTAGCAGCAGGTGATGAGGCTTGAGCATATGATTTAGGGACCTGATTTTTCTTGTTCTTCCTTTGTTCCATGCGCTTTCTGACTTCTTCTACTTGTTTGGGAGGTAATCGTATTGGGATACATGGAGAAATGTTTTTGATGAGGTTTCTAGCTGTGTTTTGATTAGCCAAGTTGTGGTTAGCAAATGGTAATTGGACTTTGTTTCTGAGAGAGGTCTTGTCCACAGTGTTAAGTTTATCCCACCCAGCTTCATGAGGGGCTGTGATGAAGTTGTAAGCTACTTCACCCACTGAGTCAATCTGAGGGATTTTGTTGCTGTCATGGTCTGCGATATTTCTTTGCCTAATAAATTGAGCAATGCAGATGAGGGAACAGGAAATGTTATGAGCGTTGCTTTGAAGGAATTTGTTGGTACCAAAGAAGAATATCAGACCAAAGTGGCCATCCCACAAGTTAGGGTCAGCAGAGGCATTGGCCTCATAAGGGATGGCTGACGGTGTAATAGGAATTATAGAGGGGACAGGTTGCAATGTAGTATTAGATACCGCCTTGTTTTGTACCGAGTTGTTACTGGGAGACAAAGAATAGAGGCCTTCCATCTCATGATTTGACATTTCAAAGTCCATTTTATTGCTAATAGAGGCTATCCTTTCAGCATAATTCTCCTTGGAGGGGGGGAAGGAATCCATGAGTGAGCAAGAAAGGCTACAAGGAGCCACAGTATTGCTTTGAGTAGGCATACGTCCTTGTTGTATGTTAATGGCGGTCTCAGGAGGTCTTTTGTTATTGGGGATATTCATATAAGGGTTTGTAGGAGTCATTTCAAAACTTGGATTCGCTATACTAAACTTGGGCACTACCATATTATGATGGTGGTATGAGTTAAAGAAGCATTGTGTAAATTAACATTACTTGTATCTATTCTCTTCTGATATATCTTCTTTCAAACTTATACTCCAATAACTTCATTACTTCAAAGTTAGCAACCAATACAGCAATAGAAAATTGGAGCACAATACATAAGTTGAAGTCAAGGTCATTCCTTCCATCATCATCAAATACAACCTCTGGACATTACTTAACAAAATTCTGGATTTCATATATTATTTCCTTTCTTTGATAACATACTTGTAAGCGAGTTCTGAATGACATTTGGACCTCAAAGTTATTATTTTATTATTTTATTTTATTTTTATTTATTAACATTACTCCACTACCTTTGATACTACTCTATAATATTGATTATAAATAATGGAAACTCAATTAAATAAAAATGAAAAAGAAAATCTTTATTTTTCTAGTCCTTTCCAACTTCTTTCTTTTATAATATGACCATATAGACATAGTTAATACTACTTTCTATGTAGAGATTATGGGGCAAAACTGAGGATAGAGATATAAAGGTAGATTGTATTATTATTTCTAATAGTAGATATGTCCCTTTTTATACTAGAATAAATACTACTAGAACATTCTGTGAACTTGTAGAACGATGGAATTATATAGCACACAGAAAAAATGATAGGTCTTTCTAGAGAGCCCTATGGCTGTGTTTGTCTACATGACTCAGCTTGCTTACTAATATCCAAGAATATTCTACACTCCCTCTCAAGCTGAAATTAGTCCTAGTATACAAATGAGAGGTTTGAACTTATGGGAGGATAGTGGCTTTGTTAAAATGTCAGTAGTCATTTCATTGGTGGGACAATAGGTGACTTTGATCATGCCATCCTTGATTTTCTCACAGATAAAGTGGTAGTGAATATCAATGTGTTTCGTCCTAGCATAGAACTAACCTAGTTTGGTATGTGCAAGAGAGATAGCGGACTGATTGTCATTGTATATGTTGAGTGGGAATACGATAGGACTGATGAGTTCAGAGAGGAAATTGCAGAACCAGATTGCTTCCTTGGCTGTGTAGGTAAGAGCAATGTACTCAGCTTCTGTGGTTGATAGAGAGACAATTTCCTGCTGCTTTGATGACCATGAGATGACAGTACCATTTAAGATGAAGGTGTATCCAGACACTGCTTTTCTATTATTAAGTGACATTCCATCGGCATCGGCATAAATCCGGAGTCCAGAGGTTGAGTTTGGGTCATTGTAGGTGAGTCCATAGTCTTAAGAGCCCTTCAAATACTGCAGTACTCGTTTTCCTGCCTTCTAGTGTGTCATTCCTGGGTTGTCGAGAAATCGTGATAGGCTCCCAACTGTAAATGAGAGGTCTGATTGTGATTCAGTTGTGAGCCAGATGAGTCCCCCAATGAGTTCTCGATAGGGAAATTTCTTCATCTTAGCTGTTTCTTCAGGAGTTGTGGGGCATTGATCTCGACTAAGCTGTATGGATGGATCGAGGGGTATAGATGCTAGTTTACACTTCTCCATGTTGAACTTTCATAGTAAAGAGTCAATGTAAGTTTTCTGCGATAGGGTGAGGGTATGACTTTCCCTGTCACGGGTCACTTCCATCCCAAGTAGCCAATTGATTGGTCCGAGTAGGGTAATCTTAAAAATGTGTCCTATCTCTTCCTGAATGTCATTGATTAGGGAGGGGGAACTTCTAGTGATAGTACTGTCATCAACATGGATGGTCATGAGTAATATATCTTTGTCTTTGATGAGACAATAGACTGCATGGTCTGAGTGGAGTGGATAGATGCCAAGTTTTTTGAGTTCCTTAGTCAGCTTCTCATACCATTTACGACTTGATTGTTTGAGTCCATATATTGTGCGTCGTAATTGAATAACATCTTTTGGGTTACCGTTTGTGTAATGTGGTACCTGTTCCATATAAATTTCTTCTTCTGGACTGAATTCTCCATTTAAAAATGTGGCTGAGTAGTCAAATACTTTGATGTCCCAATCAAGATGTATTGCAATGGATAGGATGGTTCGAAGTGATGATAATTTAGTGGTAGGGGAGAATATTTTGAAATAGTCTACCTCTTGTACCTGGGTGAATCCACGTGCGACAAGTCGGGCTTTGTATTTGTCAATTTTGCCATTGGCCTTTCTTTTGATTCTGAGTGTCCATTTTGATCCTATGATATTTTTATCAGGGGGTCGTGGGATAGGGCCATTTCTGAATGTGCCTGTTCTTTTCATCACTTTCATCTCTGTATCCATTGCTATCTTGAATAGTGGCCAGTCCAGCCGCTTCATTGCTTCTTCAATTGTTGGTGCATCTGGCATGTTTTCCATTCCAGTAAGAACAAATTCTATGTTTTCATTGTTGGTGACTTCAGTGGCAAAGTTAGCTAATCGACGTGTTCGAGATCCTTTAATAATGTTCTGAATACTGATCAAGCTGGATATGTCTTTTGGGACAATGGGCTTTGGTGGTTTTGGTTTGGAAGGTGCAAGTGGGATGTTTAAGAGTGTTGGAGATTGAGGAGGTGTTTGGGGTAGCGTCATAAGTGGAGATTCAGCTTCTAGGATGTTGCCTGGGTCGCTTTTTGTGTCAGATGCATACTGAATGTTTTCTGGTATTTCTTTGTTTCTAACTTGTTTCTCCCCCTCATTCAGTACTTTGTAGATTTCTCTGATTTGTTTATGCTCTGGGAATTTGATGCTTTGCTCAACTCAAATTGTTTTGGTGTCTTCATAATATATCTGGTGTCCTTGAATGCTCTCCTGATCAAGTCCCAGCCAGCGTCCCTTTCGTGCTCATGCTCCCAGTTTGTTGCTACTATCATTGTGTATCATGACCTTGCATCCCCATCCATGTAAGTTCCGTAGGTTAGGTTTGCTTTCATTAAATGCCTTGAATGGTGTTTTCCTTCCTAATGCTTGGGTAGATGTCTGGTTTTTCAACCAGATGGCATGCTTCAAGACTTCACCCCATAGGGATCCTGGTAAGTTGGTAGCGTATAGCATAGCTCGTACTTTTTCTAATAGTGTCTGGTTTAGCCGTTCTGCTATTCCATTGTGTTCAGGGGTGTTGTGGACTATGTAGTGATGTTGGATTCCTTGTTCTGCAAGGTATTTGTCAAATTCTTTGTTTTTATATTCTCTACCATTATCAGAGTGTAAGAGTTTGATTTTGATTCCGTAGTTCTTTTCCCATTGTGCATCAAGGGCCTGGAATGATTCAAGAGTTTCACTCTTTTTGTGCATAAGAAATGCCACCAAGTAATGTGTTACCTTGTCAGTAAATGTAACGTAGTATCTCTTGTGCTATGGGGTTTCTATTGGAGCTGGTCCCCACACATCAGTGTATATCTCGTCTCCTGTTTTTTCACTTGCTTTCATTTCTAATACTTTGGAGATAGGTTTTCGAGTCATTCTGCCATACAGGCATGATTTGCACATCTCCTTGGGGGTGTCCTGGGATTCATTGAGTTCTATTCTGTCTACTAGGTGATCCTTGACTAGTTTTGTTGCTGCATCTGTTGATATATGACCTATAAGTCTATGTAGCTCATCTGATGTTACAGTGAGTGGGTCTTCTGTTGTTGTATTTGCTTGGAGTGGTGTTTTAACTTGAATGCCATATAGTCCATTTGTGATTGGAATCGTCCCAATTTGACGGTTCTTGGGATCGAGGATTTAGCAGTCCTGCTGTTTGAAATGGAGCATATATCCTGCTTGGGTGATGCATGTGACTGATAGAAGAGTGACACCAAGGTTCAGTGCGTATAGTACATCCTTCACATGTATCTTCTTGCTCTTATCTCCATTAGGCACTTGAACGAGCATATCTCCTTTCCCTATTGCTTCAAAATGTTTCTTGTCTGCTGCAAGAATTCCTCAAGGTTGAATGGGTTGAAAGTTTGTGAGTCTGTGACGTGATGGTGTTATGTGTTGTGTGGCTCCTGAATCATAGATCTCAAGTTCGTGTTCTGGTCCTGTGGTAGTTGCTGTTGCTGTAAGATTGGCAGAGGTGAGTAGTATTTTCTCTGTGGTCTCATATGTTCCTTCAGGTTCTTCAGCTTCACTGTTGTTTCTAGATGTATCCTCGAGTTCTGGTATGTTGTTATTATCTTTGTTCTCTATTGGTGGCTGATTTATTTCTTCTTGTTCCATTTCATAGTTTGCTGCAAACCATGCGGCATCTGTAGTGCTCTCTGCTTGGGCTATGTTGGTCTTACCTTGGCCTTTCCTTCATGGATTCTGACCTTTTTTGCCACCTCTCTTTGCCCAGTAGTCTTTTGCCATGTGACCTTTCTTGTGGCAGTTGTAACATTCCATCCTATCTGGGCGTTTCTTTGGTCTTTTGCTGCCATTTCCACTATAAAATGCAGCTTTTCTCTCATCTCTCTCTTTGGTCTGTATGGTCTTTTGTTCAGCCTCATTATTGATACATTGTAGCACTATGTCAGGGTCAAGGGTTTTGCCTAGAAGTGTCGCTGTGCCAGTGAGTGCTGATAGGTATGTTTTGTATGATGTTGGGAGTGATCCCAATACTATAGCAACAAAGTTTTTGTCCCCTGGATCTGCACCCATTGTAATTAATCCTTCTCAGATAGTCTATAACTTCATAAGGTGAGCCTTTATGTCTCCTCCTTCTAGGCATTTCTTATCCTGTAGTTTCCTCTACATATCTACTGTGACTATTTTTGACTTCTTTTTATACTCTGTCTTTACTTTGTTCCACATCTCTTTTATTGTCTTCTCTCTCTTTACCTTTAAGAATAGTGAGTCTGGTATTACTGATGCAATTCTCTGCTTGATGACTGCTTGCTCTGATTTTCATATGCGTCTTGTTAATGAATATTGTTTTATAGCTTTTTTTTCTTTTGCTGTTAGGTTTGTTGGATCGGCTACCTGGGGCTCAGTTGGTTCTGATGTTGTTCCAGTAGGTCCATCATCAAAGTGGTCACTCAGACCAGCAGCATCGACTGCAAAGAGAAAGCAATCTCGGAAGAAGATCCAATTGGTTCCATCAGCTTTATATACAGGGAGTTTAGCAAAGTATTCTCCTAGTTTGGTTGTGGATACAAGGGAGTTTGTTGACATGTTTTTAGGGCAGGAATGAAATAAGTGCTTTGGTTAGCTGTGTGCAAGTGCAGGGGCCAATAACCTGTAGAGATTATGGGGTGAAACTGAGGATAGAGATATAAAGGTAGATTGTATTATTATTTCTAATGGTAGATATGTTCCTTTTTATACTAGAATAAATACTACTAGAACATTCTGTGAACTCATAGAACAATGGAATTATATAGTACACAGAGAAAACAATAGATCTTTCTAGAGAGCCCTATAGCTGTGTTTGTCTACATGACTCAGCTTGCTTACTAATATCCAAGAATATTCTACATTCTATTTACCTAATATTCTTTACCCTGACTATGTGCTTTTATTTTGCTTCTATTCCATATTCACTTTATACTTTCTGACCAGCTTCTTTCTATTCTGATTATAATTTAGAAATAGCTTTCAGTATATGTAATTGCTTTAATAAGTCAAAGTCTTGTATTTCATATCTGTTTTTTGATTAAGTCTAACTTTGATGGGATCAAGATTTCTGATCTGTTATCTCAGCATCATATTTGTCTAAGTTTATTCTAAATTGAAAACTAATAGCAATCTAAAAGTAACTTTGAGCTTCTGAGTTAAGAGAGTTTACATTAGTAGTCTGTTTCTGAGAAATCTAATACCAGCTTATTTGTTTTCTTTTCTAAGAAAATTACTATTCTAGTAAGTAATAGCATGGGAACTGTCTGGTAATAGTGCTTATGGTTGGGTCTCAGATATAACTGGGGCTTATAAGAGGGTTTTAGAGTATATTCTGATTAGGAATACAAGGTTATAAGTCTTATTCTATATCATAATTCCATGGCAAATTTGCTAGTGGTGTAATAATAGTAGACAAAAAAATTTCCCTTTCTCATTTCTTTTTGATGATTTTCTTACTATTGTATCTCTTCTTTTACAAGTACTGCATTTTACCTTCTCTACTTTTTTTACTTTACTTGTTTTTAATTTCACATCTCTTTACAACTCTTATACTATATATTATATAATTGTCTCTTTCTTAGGAAACCCTGCTCCTGGTTTGTTTCAGTTTTTGTTTTTGTAGTTATATCTCCTGTATTCTACAAAAGAAACTACTTTTCACCTTGTTGTCCATTTTTTTGCTTTTACTCTTGTATTTCTATCACAAACTTTATTTGGTCATAACTCCATAGATATTTGGACAATTTTGACAATCTTAAATGTACCTTAAAGCCTTTGAAAAGATCTTTTAGACAATGTACAAAATATTCCAAAGTAATTAGTACTTATTAGAATATCAGGCTATCAAGTGCTGGAAACTAATCTACCAATATCTCTGAAACTATCAAATATGAATTCTATAGAGATACAAGACTCTCAATATTTAACATAATATTGATCTATTATCTATAAATATTTATCTGTCCTTAAATAGAACAAAGGACTACCTTTTTATGGTCAAGTTATTGCTATTCCTATTATAAAAGAACTATCATATATAAAACAATAGATAGTAAACATGTGATGCTTTGTCCAAATACACAGACCATCTCATTCATATATTTAAGTTTGTCTGGTCTGAGAATTAGACCTCAGTGTAGTAATCCTTAGTTGGGATAACCTCAGATCACACTCTAAGTCAGAGTTGACAAAGAGAACTTGTTAGAGTCCTTGCTAATTGTTTTAGCTACTTATACGCAAATCAGTATTTACTTGTATTTGTTTACTCAAATTATCCTGCAGACTCCTTTTGAGTCATAGTGTCCCGTGCACTGCAAACTATTACATAATAAAAGAAAATGGAAAAGAAATAAAATAATCCGCTGTCGCGGATGCCCCAGCTCACTTGCCGTTTTATTATACCACCCCCCTCTCAAGCTTCCTTGTCCTTGAGGATTTTACAACTCACTGTCCCAATCTCCTATGTTCCCCATTTCATCCTCTTCTTGTTGTTTTATCCGTAAGAATGGATTACGGCTTATTTTAGCGAATGGATTTCTTTTCCATTGCCGCCAATTTTCTTCTAACCTTTTCCAATACTCCTGCTCATATTTCTTCTCTCCCCACCCATATAATAGTTTTGCCGTATACTTCCCTGGCAATTCTCTATTGAACACGTTCTTTTCTTCCTCCATTTCTTGTCGCCTTGTTTCTTCTTCTTCCTCCCTTCCGTATTCCTTCTCAAACTCTTCTACAAGATCACTTGCATTTTTAAGGTTCTCCCTACTTTCCCAAGTGTCTTCCTCTGCTATACACCCCTTCCATTGTACTAAGTACTTATCTTTCCTTCGTACCCGTCTCTTATTCATTATCTTTTCCACCTCCCACTCCTCTTCTCCTTCGATTACCACGGGTTGTGGCATTTCTTTCTTCTGTCCTTCCACCTGACTGGTGTATCTTTGTACTTTACTTACATTAACTACTGGATGAATCCTTATTGTACTAGGTAGTTCTAATTCTATGGCATTTGTCGAGACTATTGACTTGACTTTGTAAGGTCCGATGAATCTTTCTGTAAGTTTTTCCGTTCTCCTGCCCACCATTTGGTACTTGAGATCCTTGGTACTGAGTAGCACTAGATCTCCCACTCTATACTCTTCTGCCTCTCCTCTGTGTCTATTTGTATATTTCTTCATGTCTTCTTGCGCTTTACTAAGTGCTGTCTTTGCTTCCTCTTGTATCTCCTGCATCCTTTCTACAAATTTATTTGCTTCCTTGAACTTTTCCTTCTTCCTCAACTCAAATCCCATCCTTGGGTCTCGTCCATTATTCGCTTTAAACAGTGACACTTTTGTGCTTGTCTGTACCTTGTTGTTATAAGCAAATTCTGCTGTGCCTAACCATTCCGGCCACTGCTCTTGTCGATGGTCAATGAACATCCTCAGGTACTGTTCCAAATTCCTGATTCATTCTTTCCGTTTGCCCATCTATTTGTGGGTGGAACGCTGTTGACAATTTGCTGTCGATCCCCAACATCGCGTTCAGCTCCCTCATCACTCCTGCTGCAAACTGCAGCCCTCTATCTGAAATAATGCTTTCTGGCAGGCCATGCAGCTTCCAGACATTATCTCTGAATAATCTAGCTAATCTCCCTACTGTTGTCTTTTCTGTAGTAGGTATGAAATAAGCCATTTTTGTCAACCTATCCACAACTACCAGAATTAAGTTATATCCTTATGCCAATGGCAGCTTCATAATGAAATTGGCTGATATGTGACTCCATGGTTTCTCTGGTATTGAATTTGGCATTAACTTGCCAGCAGGTGCCTGCATACGATTCTTGTTTCTCTGGCACGTGTTGCATCCCTCCACATATTGTTTCACCTCCCTACTCACCCCCGGCCACCAGAAGTTTCTGGTTACCAATTCTGTCGTCTTCCACTATCCTCCATGTCCTCCTACAGGCATGTCATAGTGTAGCCTGATCACCTCTGCTCTCAACTTCTCGTCCTTTGGTACATATACCTTTCTTTCTTTCAACATCAACCCCTTATGCTCTTGCCACTCCTCATCTCTTAAAACTTTAACTCCCGCTCATTTCATCTCTTCTACTACCTTAACAACTTCATCATCTTTTGCTTTACTCCTCCTTATTCTGTCCAGAATGTCTACTCCATCTATTACTACTTCAGACACCTCTACTGCTCGAGCCTCTAACCATTCCCTTTTTACCAACATCTGTTCTTCGTTATCTCTTTCTACTCCCCCTTCCCAATCTGGCCTTCTACTCAATCCATCTGCTTTCCCTATCCTTTGTCCAGGTACATATTTTAAGATAAAGTCGAACCTAGATAAATACAGAGCCCATCTAGCTTGTCGCCTATTTAATTTCTGGTTGCTCATAAAGTATTCTAAGTTCTTATGGTCTGACCAAATCTCAAACTTTCCCTT
>Ga0153957_100432_pt1 | contig 17298 bp, 8 predicted proteins | sample TSFL041MetaG_FD_104745 | JGI IMG/M metagenome (GOLD analysis project Ga0153957, IMG submission 104745) | Attine ant fungus gardens microbial communities from Florida, USA - TSFL041 MetaG | ecosystem: Host-associated > Fungi > Mycelium > Unclassified | place: USA: Florida, Wekiwa Springs... | reverse complement strand
GAGAGATAACGTATTTCATGGATCGTAATCGTTAGGCATGCATGTATAATCAACTTTGTGGAAGATTGGACTAGTTCACAATGAAAATTATAGTAAATGACATGTGTTAGACACTATTATTTTAATTTTATTAATTTATAAATGAAAATTCTTAGTACATTTAAAATGATGATAATTTCTTTGTTATCAATTAAAAATCACAAATTTAAATCTAGTTTAACTAGTATAATTATTAATAATAAATATATTTTATTAATTTTTATTCTTTCTGTAATTTTTCAATATTTTAATATTTCTACAAAATATCTATACTTAGTAGTATTATTTAATATATTAAGTACAGGTTGCTTTATTGGTGAAGGTAAATTTCCTAATTTAAAATTTAGTATCTTACTAAAAAAAGTAGTTTACTCAGTATTAGTATTATTAACAACGATTGGTTTATTTTATTATTTTGAAATTCCTATAATTAGTACAATATATTGTGAAGGTGAAGGATCTGATTTTGAAGGTAGTGATGAATCTAATAAAGAGAAGAATAGTATAAAGATAGATAATAACCAAAATTTCCGAGATGCATCTATAGCTGCCGGGGCTCTTAAAGGAGCAGAAATGGTTGTTAAAGCAAGTCATCCTAAAACTATTTTACATGCAGCAGGGGCAGTTATTTTCGGTGGTATAGCTGGAGGAAGTGCAGTTGCTATTGCTCAAAATGTTTCAAGAGCTACTAGTACAAATAAAAATTTAGATGATTTAATTGATAATAAAAAGAATGAAGCTATATCAAATGAAGGTGGATCAACTAATTCTATTAATTCTACTAATTCTACTAATCCTAATATTTCTAATAATCTGGTTGAAAGTACAGATCTGTCTTCTGTTTCAGGAGATATTATTAAAGGATCTTCGTTTGAAGTAGAAATACCTTTATTGACTGTACTTAACGGTATATTATCATTAAATGGTATAGAATTTATTTTAATTACTAGTATATTCTTTATAATATTAAGACTATATTTTAATTCTATGATAAAAACCTATATTTTAAAATTTATTAGTTATATTTACAAAAATAATGAACTTATTGAAAAGGAAGTACAATTAACAAATATGTTGGATAAGTATAATAAACAGATTCCATATATATTAGTAGTATTAATTATAATTTTATTATTAATAAAAACAATGAATATTTACTATATAAATAGTTTACTATTAAATATAGATAGTTTTGTTAATGTGTATAATTTTCTTAAAAATAATAGTTTATATTTATTATTAATCATAAAGAAAAAAAAGGTTAAATAAAATAAAAGATTAAAATTAAGTCCTCATGGAGCATAGCTAGATTTTTTTAGGATACAGCTTTAAATACCAAAAAATGGTCTGTCAAAAGGTTATTAAAAAAAAGTATTGAATCGGAAGGAATAGCATTGTATCATAAAACAAAACAAGGTAAGAGATATCTTTAGACGTTGCAAAGAAAAATTTAAGAATAAGCCAAAACTTGTAGGCAGCCTAATTTTACCAATTTAAACCCCCTTTATCGGTTAATGAGACAATATTTTAACATGTAAAACTCTTCTAAAGATAGAAATAGTATCTGTACAAAACGTCTTATATTTTTTATGTTGGAGATGGATAACTAAAAACATCTTAAAGGAAACAAAACTAGTTTGGCTAGAATGTATTTCTTAAAGAGCTCTTTTAAAATAAATCCAACCATATGGAGGCCATACCCCCACTAGTTGAGGTTAATTAACTTTAAAACCGAACCTGGCTCTACCGAGGTGAAAAATATCACTAAAAACAGAATTAGAAGTGATGTTAAATATAGAACAATTTAATGAAAAAAATCCTACAATTTTAAATTATCATCTCCAATAGAAACTATCAACTACATATAAACCTAAGATCTACCCATGGTTTTCATATAGATATCGTAAAGATAAAAGAACATAAACTAAAACTAACTTTTATAGAAACAACCCTCGCTAAAAGCCAAACACTAAAAACTACTTACCATCCAAAAAGGATTATATTCTATTTGTGAACAACCCATAAATTTTGATATGCTACACGAAAATTACTGCCATATTCATCATATCAATTCTATATTTATAGGAGGAAGCAAAATAAAGATAAATATTCTAACTATTACACACGGTCACATAAAACACGCGCAGGATCGATAACCTTTGTAAACTCGCCCGTTTAAACTTCAAATCGAGTATAACTGCTATGAATATAAAAAGATTTGAACATGAAATTGATCTATAGCTTACCCGTTTGCGAGACACACTAGGTTATTTGAGGAGTATTTCCGTAAGATCTCTCCTATCTCTATTTATTATACCATAGACTTACAAACAGCTAGAGATAATAAATATCAAATAATTCCTAAAGTAGGAGTCCATTTTTACAAAGCAAACCTTTTTAATCATTTGTTATTTAAATTTAATCTAAAGAGATTAGAAGGTATAGAACAAAATGATAGCGTTAAATCTATGAGGTATTAACTAGTATTAAATACTCTATACTCTATGGGAGAATAGCTATTATAACAGAATTCTTAACAGCTAAATTAGTTAAAAAGGAAGATGTTTATAAAAATATTAAATATAATATTTGGAAATCTTTGTTTCTGGACGATACTGCTAATGATAGTTGAATTAAAACCGGAAAAAATATTCTAATTTAATTGAAATAATAAAAGACAATGATAATGATCTTCCTTATTTTAATTTAGACCAAAGAGATTTATCTTTTAAAAAGAGGTACATTTTATAGCTAACTGTAAACTGTGAAAATAATTGCTAGACCCAATTACCCCTATTTAATTTATAAACACATACCTAATAATCCAATAATCTACAGTGATACTGATTCAGTATTTATACCTCATGATTTTATAATAAACATATTGGTAACTAATTATGTATAATTAAATTATTAAAATAATATAAAACAAGGTATCTTTATATAAAAATTATATTCCTATAGTAAACGATAAAGATAATATCATATAGCATCAGCTGATATAAATAATAATTATTAGATTGGTGTGATTTCAATAATATAAACTAATTAAAGAAAATAGTATAATTAAAACTATAACTAAATTTAAATTAGAACCATCAGAAGTAACAATAGATAATAATAGTAAAATGAATATTAAGAAAATATATAATTCTACAACTATCCCTTTCATATAAAAAACCTGGTACTTAACTTTATATTTATTTAATTTAGGTGCTCTGGGTTCCTTTAATTTACTTTTATTTTAATTAAGGAGACGCCTTTCGCGCATAATCTATTTTAAAAGTTTATTAATTTATTTAATTTGAATAGCGGAATTACTTTATTAATTTTTAGTTATTAAATTTATTTTAATTTTATTATTTAATGAAAGGCAAAAAGATTAAACTTTAAATGAAAAGAAAAATAAGCTACTAACACGGACTATACAACAAACATACAGATCATGTGATACGATAATTAACATGTGCTTCTTAACATATTATTGATTTTATCATTATGTGTTTTTTCTTTTGGTGCGTTATTTTGGATATACACTAAATTTTAATGTCTAAGTATAAACAATCATTAGATAACAATTTAGAAGAAAAAGATGATATGAGAAAATAAATTTTATAATTTAGAATAATACCAGCATAATGCTAATAATCTATTTAGTTTAATAAATGGTATTCTTAGTTTAGTTTTCATTGATAAAAGGTGCAGCTATGACAGAGTAAGAGAAATTAAAAGCTTTAGTAAAAGTACTGAAATCGGTCAAACTATTTGAAATATGGCTAGCTTATAATAATACTATGATCTGTTAAAAAATAACACAATAAACTATGTAAAATTACATAATGGTAAGGTAAAAGAAGTTAACACTACCATAAATTTGAAAAATGAATTACTAGTAAGGGTAGTCAATTTAATAATTACAATCCAGATCCAGTATTAAGAAGAAATATACCTAAAACATGAATTAATAAAACCAGAGTGTTAGGATTATCAACTATTTAAGGGTAAATATCAAGAGAAAAACCTTTATACAGTGAAGAATGGCACATTACTTGGAACCTTGAGGTGGAGATTAATATTTTTATAAATAAAACTCAGCTAAAGCCGTGGGACTACATTTAAATTGCGTATGTTTTTAATTCATATAATAACAATAAATATAAAAATGTTTATAGAGATGCACTCAAAGTATCATTAACTATCAAAGAAACAAAAAAGCTGAAATGCAATTACAAGATGTAAAGCTAACACTTTTAAAAATGAAAGAAAGAATCAACTATACTAATTTAATACCTAAAGTTAATAAAAACTTTTAGTTCACTCAACATCTAATAGATGCAGTTAATAAGGGTTGTTTTGATAATCAACTATATCACACGACTGGTTATTAAATAAGGTACCGTTACAAGAACAAAATTAAATATAGAAATGATAATTTTCTTTGTTTGCTAAAAGAAATAAAAAATTAGTTTTTATCTTTTTTTTATTTTTTATTTAATTAAATAGTAAGAGTTACTATTGAAAATATTATCTCCAACAATGAATAATCAAAAGCTTTTTTTGTTTAACGTTTAACCTCATATTGTTCATCTGTTAAAGGATTTATTTTGCTAAATTTATACAGATTCGGTATTGGTATTTTAAAAAAATACTTCGTTTTCAAATTCTTTGATATCTAAACTTTTTTTTTTTGTTTTTTTCTAAATCCAATTCATATTCTAATATAGATCTATACACTGATAATAGAATTATATTATACATCCATTTATATTCAAATAACCACTGTCTAATATTACATTTAATTCATCAAATAATCTTTTTAGGATATCAAGGTATTTTTCAATCCTTATTTTTTAAACTTCTTTCTAAGGTTTAATTGGCGATAGTTTTAAAAATCAGTTTTTAATTCTTTAAAAAGTAAATACAAATAGTCTCTCTATTACTTTGTACATCTATTACCTCGATGTTCTTATTTTGATTGTCCTTAACCAAACTATTGAGAAAGTTAATTTGTTTTGTATATTTAATAATAAATAAATTGGGTTTAATATATTTAAACTTTAATAACATATTTTATTAACTTCTTTTCAGTCTATATAACAATACTACTAACGAGAAGCGAATTAAAATAATTAAGCTTATTACTATCAATTTAAAAAATATTGTTGTGTTACTAAATCCTTTTTCACTTTTTGGTTTTTAAGTTTTCTTTGATTTAAAATTTGGTTTTGGTATTGGAGATGAATCTAATAAAATCTTCCAACCTTCGATTTTCTTTTTATTTCTTCTAAATCAATTGTAACTCCTTCCTTCCTTCCTTTTATCGAAAAACGGCAATATGCATTGGTATATCTACTATATGTTTCACCTACATTCTCAATTAATAAAATTCTTTTAAGGATTACATTAAATCATCAAATAAATAACCTAAATTCTTAAATATATTCAATCTAATTTTATAAAAAGTTTTATTCATTTACTTCAGTAACATATAATAATTTCATTATCCCCTCATATCCACCATCCTCACAAATCTTTTTTGTTTTTTGTTTTTTTGTTTTTTTGTTTTTTTGTTTTTTTGATATACTACACACTATAAAATATAAATTATAAATTGTAACAAAAAAAATGTATCTAGTGTTCACTTTTTACTTTTGTATTCACTGTTCACAATTCACTGTACACTTTAAAGTGTAACAAATTTTTTATATTTTTTTATCGTTACAGCAAAATGTGTACACCTAGTCGTTTTTTACCTTCTATAATTATTATTCATTGATTGAAATTGTTCAATGTTGTTCCCAACTAATTAGAAAAGACATAGCGGATTTCAATTACACATCTAATAGATTTAATGAATGATTTTGATACTAAAATAGAAAACTTTTTCCAATCCTTTGTTAAGTGGATTTTACCAATCCCTTTTTAATTGTAGTGGATTTGTTGAATCGATCTATCCAACCCCTTTTTTAATTTATAAGAAAATTTTTCTACAAGGAACGATAAATTACCTAGCGTTGAGGAGCGCGTTAGACGTATGTTTAATAAGACATATGAAAGACTCCCTAGCTGAAGCCACTAGGAAATCGGACTGTCCTATAAGAGTCTAAATTCAAGTATCCATTGATAAGCGTAGCTTAGAGCATTTACTATCTCTCCGCTTATGTTTATTCTTAGTTCCGGATTAGAAAATAAAAATTAAATAAAAATAAAACTTATAAACCATTAAAAATTAATAAATTTTAGAAGGACATATAGTTTTAAAAAAAAAAGAATAAAAAGTTTTTTGGCTTTATTAACTATGGATAATTTATTATCTTTAGATTTTCTAATTTGAAAGGGGTTTTTTATTTTTACTGTTTCATTCAAATTTTGTTACATTTTTATGTAGTTATTTATAAAACCATTTTATTGGTAAACTTGTGATTTTTAAAAGACTATTATTGAGTTATAGTTAGATGTAGATTTAGAGAAATCTGTATGTAGCATAGAAATAAATAGTAGCAAAAGAAACGAAAATCGTATCAATCTTAAATATATCTAATCCTAAGCAAAAGATAATATCCGATAAATTATGCTCAGATAAATCTTAGTTTTAATATAAGTAGTAATACGAATTTATTTTTAACTGGTTTTTAATAAGTAAGTCTTAGTATATGATTAATTAGCTAAGTACATAATGAATAATTTTTGCTAATACACTCTGTTAAAACACTTATCAAACTAAATAAGAGTCATTAAAAATTTACTTAAAATTTGCTCAAATATTTGCTCACAGAAGACTATTTACCGCTAGGACTCTGATTCCATCCGCTAGGGTTTTTTAAAAAGAAAATAAAGTATTAAAAATAATTTACAAAAAAGTAATTAAGTTTGATTCATAGTTAAAGTATAAAAATTATACTTAATAATTAATATCAATAAGTTTATCTAGTTATATTATGTTTACTTCTATATTATAGAATAATAAGTATCAATCCACAAAATAGAATATATTTATATATAAACAATTTAAACTACCAGTTATTAATAGATAATATCTTGTCATATTCATTTTTACAACTTTGTATAAACTTAAATTTATTATCAGAAATATTAAAATCATAATTGTCAGGTTCATTCTTTGCGAATAATAGCTAATAACCAAAAAGACATAGATAAAATCTATCTTCTATTATCAAATAACAGGCTAAATCTCTTTTCGTTATACTTTCTTGTAACGTGACCACCTTGTTTAACTATCGAAATATATTATTTAATCGAGGTTATTAGTAATTCCATGGTATTATTATATATATTAAGCTTATCACTTAATAATTTTATTATCTCTATTTGAGATTAACTCTTAACTCTTATTTTGAAAAATCATAATTAAATTAAAATTAAGTAAACAAATATTAAAAATAAATCTTAAATAAATTAAAAACTAATTAAACTAAATAAATTATTGAGATAGTAACCTAATAAATAAAATAAAGTAACTAATAAAGATAAAATTTATAATGATTATTTATATAATAAAAATTATGGAAGATTAGCAGTAATTTAAGGAGTTAGATCTAATGTTGAATATAGATTATAAGATTTATTTAAAAATACTTTAACTATAATAAATAGCGTTTTAAATGTTGTTAAGATTTAATTTGTAGCTAGGAGTATGCTTTACATTTGATACTACTTTATTTTATAATTTTAAATTGTTTTGAAAGTAAATGTTTAATAGGTTTTGTTATATCATTTTATCGAAGAACTTTATGCAATTTTAATTACTTTAATTTTAAATTATTATTTAATAAAATATATTTATTTGGTATTAAATAATATAAACTTGCGTCTATTATGATTTCCAAGTTAAAATTTAACTATATATATAATATTTAATTAGAATAATATAACCCGCGTCACCTTAACTACCAACTAATTTAATAATATGAACTTGTATACCTATAGTTACCATCTACTAATTAATAAATAATTAAAAAATTATAGATAATATTAACTTGCATCTACTATAATATCCAGATAAAAAATAATTTATATAAAAATAGTAAATAATGTTATAAACCTGTGTCAACTATAATTTTCAAGTAATAATTATATAAATTTAATAATAAATTAGTATTAACTTGCATCTCCTTTAATACCGATTTTATTAAATAATAAATATATTATGATCCTACATCTCCTATTATACCAAGTAATAATTATTAAAAATTTAAAATAAATATAGTTTTATCCTTCACATCTAAAGTAAATCCAAATACTAATTATAATTATTTAAATAAATAGATAGTATTAACTTGTATACCTATAGTTAACGAGTAATAGCATTATTTATATTAAATAATAATAAGATACTATTAAATAATATCTACAAGACTACCCAAGTAAAATTAAATTAATAATTAAATATTTTTATTCTTAAGTTAAATTTTCCTGTTGCTATAAGGACAACTAAATTAGTTTAGTTTATTTTAATTTTTATATCAGATTAATTATTTCTTAGTGATAGTGGTAGCGAAGCGGGTACTCTATTTATTTTATTATTTATTTTTTTATTATCAAATTATTTAGTAGCTGGTGTTTATTGTATGCGGAGCGTTTATTTTATTTAGTTACTAATTTTATTTAATTATTTATTTATAATCTATTTTATTAGAAGAGAGTTGCGAAAATTACTTTCTTTATTAAATTTATTTTATTAAGTTAGTATGTACTTGGTTACTAAAGGGTGCGTCCTACTATCTTACTTTATTTAGTATATTTTATTCTTTAACTTGTAATTTTTTATATTACATTCTATAGCAGTTTATATCTAACTTGTAATCTTTTATACTCTTTTTTTATTTTTAATTTAAACAAACTGAAATACTTTTTTTTATCTAATATAATTGAGCAACTGAAATACTTTTTTTAATTAAATTTTTATTCTAAATTTACTAACTAAAATACTTTTTTTTACTAATTATTTCTTTTAGTTTTTATCTTTAAATAATTAAATATTAGTTTTATACAGTTTTAATGCGAGCTATTCCACACTTTATGTTAAATTTTAATTAATCATGGATAATTTATTTTATTTACGATATTTGGAATACTAGTCAATAATTAGTTTTTTTAGTTTGTATTTGAGTGTTAAATTTGTATTGTACTTATTTTATTAAAAGGATTGCGTTCCATTTAGTACTTAATTATGTAGAAAGAGAGCAAGATTTTTTGTTTGTTTTTATTCTTGTCGTATCGTATGCCTTAGTTTAATCTCCTTTTGCTAGTTGACCTCGACTCGAAAAATTGGAACTGTTGAAGATTTTTAATTCTATGTCTTAAAGGTTATCAATTAGTAGAGGGTAAAATATGGGTAAAACTACTCAACTACGATATTTATTACAACTCCAGCTTTAGGTATCATAAGTATAACTTAAATCTTGTTTAATTTCTTTTATGCCGTTATAGTTTCTGCTCATGCTAAATCCATATTATTTTCTTTTTAACCATGTTTAGAAACGAAAGACTCACCCTTAGTTATCTATCTTTTGGTGGCAATTTACTGGTTTAAGATTGTTCTGATCCTAGGATTCGAGTTAAACTTTTCGCCTTGTTTCAATATAGCCATTTTCATATAAAACTCAATTTTTTAGATTTAGTCGTAGATACGAATTACATCTTATTATTACATAGTCATCATAACGCTGCCACCCTGGATTTACTTATTGCTTTAGTAGTACTAAATCCGTTGTGGATCGAGTTAGGATTGTTTGTTTTATGGAATATTTCCCCTGCTACCTACTCCATTACAGTAACTGACAATTTGGATTGGAAAAATATATTATAGGACGAAGTATAAGTATAAAACCCTACCGTAATTCCAAGGTTATAAACTAACGTAAACCTATGGTGGATAGGTAGCTCGCTCGATTCGATTTAACTTAGTGGTTTGGTATCAAAACCATTTAAACATCCCAGATCCTCCGTTAAGAACTTCCTTGTCCAAGTAGCAGAAAACAGCAATTAATAATTAAGTGTAAACTTATAAACCTTATAGTAGAATACCCGATTATATAATACGAGATTGAGAGCTTGATTCACTATCAATATAAACCTGTCTTCCTTAAACACGGAATAACCCAACGATAATATAATCCTTTTATTTGTTTGGTTAGACCTAATGCGAACTAATCTCAACATTAATAGATATGAGTAAAATCCGTTCCGATACCACTAAAATAAAAATATTAAAAATTTAAAAACAACGTGCCGCCACGAGACAACACCCCAGTAAAATAATAATAAAATTATAGCCTAACTTATTAATTAAGACTAAAAGATGCTGAAATACCTTTAACTTATATTTATATATTTAGTTATACAGGGGGAGCAGTAGATGTGTTTAAACCAATAGGTTATAATATACACCTTGTTTACCGCTATTATTTGGGTCACTGTTATTATCCACTGTTAAATCATCATTACATTTATCAATCGGATATGTTTCTAAATCAATAACACCAATTTTATTATCAAAACTTTGATCGTGTGCTATTTCTTCCATACACTCTAAATTAAAATTTGTAACAAAAATATTAAATATTGAAATACTTTCCATAGGTCTAATAACCTTAAATAAATCATCTATAGTATTAACTCGATCAAATTTACTACTATAAGTAGGTTTAAATACACTATCCCAACTAAAAGATATTTTATCTATTAATCTTTCTACAATTCTAAAACTATTATAATAAATTAAGCTACTATCACTATAATCTTTGCATATATCCTCATCTAAACATATAAAATCTACCCATTTTAATAGGCTTTTATTAACATAATCGTTAAGCACAGAAAGTTCAGCTTGTCTAATAAATCTATTATTACAATTACTATTATTATATTTGCACCAATCATTAGACATATAATTTATATCACTAACATTCACATTACTAAAGACTATTTTAAGTTGATAATTATCAACAACCCCCTTTTCTAACCATAACATATTCACTAGTATTTTTTAAAGTTACTAAGAATTTTTTATATAAATCTATAATATCACCATAACCTAAATCAATTTGACTCATCTGACTACTTATATTTTTATAAAATAGTTCTTTTTCAAACCAATAATTAAATGGTAAGTTAAAATCATAAAACTTCATATTTTTGAAACCTTTTACAATATTAACATCATCACTTACTATATCATTAACATCGGTTAATTTTCTTAAATCTCTTAACCCAGATTTACTTATCTCTTTTTTAATCTCCATAAATTTATCTTTACCAAATTGTTTATCACTTACCCAAACTCTATCTCTATATTGTGCTGATATTTTAAAATCTACAATAGACTCATATTTATTACTTAAATATTTACTTATATATTTATATATATCAGATTCAATTATTTCAGATAAAACCTCCGGTGAAAACTCTCTATGAACTAAAATACTATGTTCAGATAAAGTCCCCACAATTCTAAATTCTAAATTCTAAATTCTAAATTCTAAATTCTATTTTTAGAGCAAGAGTTAGCTACAAATAATACATAATAAGTTTTATTAACCTCAAGACTATTTAAGAAATCAACAATATTTCTGTATAAACAATCTTTATTTATAGATACCATATCTCTAGCAGCATTATAAGTAAAGACAACATCCTTAAAGATAGAATTCATCTGATAACTTTTAAACCACCAGTATACTCTTTTTCAAATTTACTTTTAAACAATTTATTGTGAGTCTTAACCATATTATCTAAACTACTTAACTTTATACCTGTACTTATAGAAAGATAATTATCAGACTCTAATTTATTAATAAAATTATTATTCATCATCTTCATCCTATTATTAAAATTACCCCTTTAGGTAGGAATGAAAGATTTTTATAAAGAATAGTAAGTACCAATAGAGTGTAAAGAGAGTATGTTTCTTGTTATTTTTTATTATATTTTTTAATTTTTATTTTTTAATTTTTGTGTTTGTGGTTTTTTTATTTTATTTATTTTTATTAAACTAAATTTAGTGTTGATTCATACCTTTACTTAAACTTAATAAATAACTTAAATTTTATACTTTTTGGCTTTATTGGTGCTTTAAATTTGAAGTCTATTCTATTATATTTTACAAAACCATAGGTACTTTCCTGGCTGTCCGGAGTTTTAACTTATCTTTAAGTTACTCTTATTAAACTCTCTAAGCTTAAAAATAAATGAAGAGATTAAATAAATAAGTTCAATAATTATTTCTTTTTGTTTTATGTACTAAATCCTACTATAAAAAATAAAGATAAGATTTGATTTATAAAAAAATGATTGATTATTTAAAAATTAATATTTAAAGTAATAAAAGATTAAATAGAATCCCTTCCAGGTTTTATGTAATTAATATTTAAATATATTTAAAATAAAGTTTTATTAGTACCAATGCACTACCAACTTTTATTCCAATAATATTTAAATTAAAACTAAATAAAAAGATTTAAAATAAAAATCAATTACACGCTCCGCGTCCATTTTACCAAGTAAATTTAATTTTAAATAAAATAATAAAAAAGTTTATTAGTACCCCTTCTAAATTTATGTAGTTAATAATTAAAATAAATTAAAAAAGTGTCACAATTTTATCAAACTATTTTAGTTAAAGATTATAAAGTAATTCAAGGAAAAAACTTTCATGTAAGTATATCTTATATAGAAATATCATTACAATTGCTAGTCTAAAAAATAATTTTATTTAACTGTATTTGTCGAATTTATTGGTAGACTGTACCTTTAAATAAAGATACTAAATATCAAGGAGGGAGTTATTAAGTTAATTACAATTAATCGCTTAAAGTTAAGCTGAAAAGTTAAATAATTTAGGTAAATAATGATTAAATATTTATTTCGCTAATTTGGCTAGATTTGTAAAGTTACCCTGGAGTGAAAGATTAGGTAAAGTAGATGTATAATAAAAAGATTATATCGAATCATCAAGTATTTCTCCTGTTAAATATATAGAAGATAATATACAAAGAATAACAGAACCATTCCAGTTTATAACTGTTAATTTAGCTAAATTATCCGTATTAAATAACCCTGATAAAGCTATATCGAATCCTATATTATTATATGCTAGTTGTAGTGGGACTCAGCACATTTCATCATTAACTTAGAAAAAGAATTAGCTAGCAATGTTACTGTATACACTAATAGCTCTAACCCTAATTCTGATTATCCACAACTGAAGAACTGAAGAACTGAAGAACTGAAGAACTGAAGAACTGAAGAACTGAAGAACTGAAGAACTGAAGAACTGAAGAAGATTTTTATACATAGCCATTAACTAAAATTAGAATGAAACTATCGAGTTATTAAGTTGAGCTATCTGATATTAAATTAACCAGAAAATTGATAAAAAAATCAGTAATGACAATACCTTATAACATTTCATTATCCGGTTTGGATAACATCTTATGGAACACTTTGAAGGGGTTAAATTTGTTAAATTACCCGGTGAAGCTACTTATTCAGCTCATTAATTAAATCTAACCGCATCAGTATTTGGTCATATAACAAAATAGTTTTGTATTAACGAAAGAATTACCTTAATTAAGATTACTATCTGATTATTTGTATAAAATTATAAGTATTTTTATTAATTTAATTTAAGCTTTAACAAGGGGTTTAAGCGGCAGGTATAAAAATTATAAGTACAAATATTAAATTTAAATCCATTAAAGTTATAGCAAATTTATTACAGACACTTTATACAATTAAATTACCTACAGGGATATAAAAAGTATGAAAATATCAATCATGCCAAACTTCAAATTCAAAAACAGCATTAAATGCTGCTAATGTTCACTTGTTATTAATTGCTATGTAAATATAAATTTAACGGTTTATACCGTTCATGACTGCTTTGCTGCTAGCCTAATATTAGGTTGAAAATTGAAAAACTAGTTAAAATGCTTTCATTAACATTTACTTTGAGGCTTCTAAAACTTCATAAACAATTTGTAGATACAATCATAAGTGCTACTGATTCTTAAATACCTATTGAAATAAATGATAATGAAAATGTTACATCACCTTTAAATAACGATATGGATACTAATTTAAATTTTTAAGATAATTCAATTACTACTGTAGACAAGATTATTGATAGAAATACTAAAGATGTCATTAATATACCTTCATTACCTTTAGGTTATATGGAAAAAATACTTTATAGTTTAATTCAAATAGTTTATATATTAAAACTAGAAAATTAATTTAATAAAGTAAGAAAAAAAAAAATAGCAAATCTAGGTAGATTAAAAATGCCAATTTAGGTTTTTAACTCTTAAGAGAGGTTGTTTTGAAGAATTTTAATTTAGATATTATTTAATAGAATTAAGCCATTCTAATAACCCTTAATTTTAGTTCCCCTAGCCACTAATAGAGCAAGAAGAAAGATATATAAATTATAGATCTAGTTCTTCCCGAGCCCGACTTACTGAGTTCTACCCTTAGAGTTATATTTTATTATAAGCCAAGCTCCATATATCTGCCCAAAAGAAATGCCAATACTACACATAGCCAGCTAGCCCATTAATTATATTTTTGTCTTTTAAATTCTGCTATTTGCTTATTGATTAAATTATTATTATAGTTTGTCTTCTTTAGATATCAGATATATCTCTGATTAGTCATACTAAGATAAAATTTCTTTATAAAATATCATATATTAATATTTAATTTATGACTTATTTCTAAAGACAATTCACTTAAACCTAGTATATTAAAGTTTGCCTTTGGTTTATCTTTATTAATTAACTTAAAATTTAGCATATTTGAATGGTGTGTATTTGCCTAAACAAACTGCCACTGATCTATAAAAATAGAATAAAATAAACAAAAATAAACTTTGTCAGATAAAATTTTGTTAGGTTTTCTATGAGCTATGAGCATTTTTTTTAGTCTTCTTTTTGGTCTATTATTTATGGTTAAGAAAAGGTTTACATATTAGTATAAATATTTCTTAATTAATAGTATTTTATTAGTGTATTAAATAGTATTGCTTAAATTTTGATTATATCAAGGTCTTATTCTTATTCTTATTATTATTATTATTATTTTTATTCAAAGACTTATTCGTGCTAGCCAAGTAGTATATTGTCTGGTATTTTGAGTATATCTGAACATATACATATTGTCTGGTATTAAAAACTTAGCATACTATGAAATAGTTTATGTATTTTAGTCAGGTATATTTAACATAAGAAAATACTAGTATGTATACAAAAAAAATAAAAATAGTAAAAAATAGCAAAAAATAGAATAATAAATTAAGAAGAGCTAAAAAAATAAGTCACATTTGATTTAAGTTTGGATAAAACTAGTTCTTTGTACAATCTATTTTTATTAAAAGATCTCACATTTTGTTTTTTCAGAAAAATGATAGAGAGTTAAGGAGTTAGAGATAGTTACCGAAAAATGTTAAAGAATAATTAAAGATTAGTAATTGAAATTAATTAATTTATTAGGCTTAAATTACAAAAATTTTCATACATTTCGTATGAGTCTTAAATATTATCTGAAGCGTAGGCTGAATACCATTGTTTGTTTGTAATTAGTTATTATTTTTTGTAAATTGTTTATAAAAACTATATTTCATCTTAAGTATTAGTATCAGTCTCAGTATCAGTTTCAGTTTAAGTTTCATTTCTAAAAGTCGTTGCAGTATCAGTATCAGTATCAATATCAGTTTCAGTTTCAGTATCATGAGGACTTGTAGCTTTTAAAGAAAATATTAAGTATTAAAAGGCTAGTTTGTTTATTTTTTAATTGTTTTCGTTATTTAAATTTGGACTTAGACTTCTAGCCGAATTATAGAGTTCTACCCGCTATACATCTTTACTTATTTAAACCATATAAAAAAGAAGACTTACGAATAACAACATAATAAAATTATTTCTAATTCATATGTAACTGCGAAAAGGGGATAATTAAAATTTAATAAAAAAATTAAGTCTTAGTATTAGTATTAAGTCTTGGTATTATCTATATAACGCCTAGTATTAAGTCTTGTATTATCTAAGGCTAGTTTTTAGTATTTATAAATAAGTCAGCTAGTCTTGGTATTAGTATTCTATCTATAAGGCTAGGTTAGTATTAATTATTCTCTAAGGCTAGTATTAATAATTTAGTTTTAAGTATTTTAATTTTAGTTATATAAATAAGATATATAACGAATTTTTTTAAAAAAAAAAAGGTAAAAAGGTAAAAAGGTAAAAAGTTAAAAAGGTAAAAAGGTAAACAGTATTTATCTATGAATTAGATATTTTATTATAGTTTTCTAAATACGGATTTATTATAATAAGATTATAATATTATAAATAATAGGGTTTTATAAGCTTAATCTGGATAAATAATAACATAAATATACTGACTAGATATAAATAATAGATCTAATAAAGACCCTAACAATCCCCCCAAATTTTTAATTTTGACCTCATAATTTAATGGTAAAATAATTTCTTGTTGAGGAATATGTATAAGTTAAAATCTTCTTTTGATTGGGCTTAATATCTGACTAGTTTTTATATTTTAATAATTGGCAGGCTTTTATTTGGTTTTGGTTTAATCTATATTGATTTTATACCTTATATTAGGTATTTATTAATATAACAATATCGCCAAACCTAGCTTTGCCTAGTGGAGTTTGCACCTTAGAGATACTTAGGAATTATTAAATAAAGGGCTATTTCTAGATTAGTATTACGTTAGGGAGTATTAGTTTAATATTAAGAAAATCTATCATAATAGGTAATGTTCTAATTTGTCAGTTTAGCTTATACTCGTTCGAATCGAGTTAATTTCGCATTAAAAATAAAAAACTAAAAATGAAAAGGTGTTTTTTTAATATTAGCATTATTTATGCTCAAATATTATAATATCCAAGTCGGCTAGTGCTCAGATATTTATCTAGTATGATTTAGATATTAATATTCTTTATGCTAAACTATTAGTATATTTAAGTAGGCTTGTTTGTTTATTTTATATTAGTATTATAATCTAGTAGAAAAAGTAGATTTAGTCTATAAGTAGATCGTAGTGTTGATATTTATATCTCAAAAGAAAAAAAAAAGAAAAAAAAAAGAAAAAAAAAAGAAAAAAAAAAGAAAAAAAAAAGAAAAAAAACCCCTTTATCATCCTATGATTTAGGTATCGGTTCATCGATTGATTCGTATAACCCGTTAATTATTATTCTTGCTCAAATTCTCGTTTCTTTAT
>Ga0153957_100427_pt1 | contig 17568 bp, 13 predicted proteins | sample TSFL041MetaG_FD_104745 | JGI IMG/M metagenome (GOLD analysis project Ga0153957, IMG submission 104745) | Attine ant fungus gardens microbial communities from Florida, USA - TSFL041 MetaG | ecosystem: Host-associated > Fungi > Mycelium > Unclassified | place: USA: Florida, Wekiwa Springs... | reverse complement strand
TCAATCACTTCATCTGGATTATTATATCTCTCCTTTCTTCTGACTCTGGAAAATGTAACCAGCGGTAAGGCTGTTCGAAAGAATTCAATCTGGAACGTGAGTGACTCGCCACATTTGTGATAGCAGGGTAACTGTGTAACTGCAGGGAATTGGTGGTGCCCAGAGGGGAGGAGACTAGACATAGCGACTTCCATCATACCAGACACTTTTGGACATAGATGTCATCAGTGGTTGATATGGCATATGGAGTGATTGCAGTTTGAAGGAAAATCATTAATTGGCTGCCAGAGTCACGTTTTCCTATTCACAAGCAGCCACTGAATTCTAGCAAACAGTGCACTGAGCTTGGACTGCGGCAAAGCTACATACTGTCAACTGAGTTACGAATCCACTGATTTGAGACAAATGATCTGATTTTGAATCTCACTGTTGGGATTTAGTAATCAAATACTCAATTCTTTGGCATTGTAAAGGCTTTACTGACGACACATTCTGTCAGAGATATCTTTCCACGATCCAACCAGAAGATCAAGCCGCCGCTTCCATGTCCGAAGCTCAATTAATGACCAAACACCTTAACAGGTTTATACGGCTCCTCAAGTTGTTGAATCTCTTCTGCAGTCAATTGGACATCAACCGCTCCTGTGAGAAATGTCGTAAGAAACATGGGCGTCATGCTGAATTGGATTTTCTACCTACCAAGCAGGTCATACAAGTTGTCCAATGATGTAGTGCCAATGATGGGTGCTGTTACACCTGAGATGTTATGCTTGATCAAGGTACCCATGACACCTGAGAACATATAGAACACTCACCGGGCTTGCTCAAAATCCAAGCGAGTGATAACTGAGCCATGCTGACTCCTTTCGCCTTTGCAATTTCTTCAACACGCTTGATGATCTCCTGGGTAAAACTCTCGGTATTATACTGCTTCAGCGCTGAGTCACTTCCGGCACGTTTCGTAACCTCGGTCAAAGGCCTGCAAAGGAGTCCACGAGCAATGGGGGACCAGGGAATAGAGCCGACTTTGAACCACTATGGGACGATAATAAGGGCTGGCGCGAACGGGGCACATGTGGAAACATACATTGAGAGTTGGGAACATCTCACGTTCTTCTTCACGATAGATGAGGTTGTAGTGATTTTGCATTGATATGAAAGGTGTGAGTTTGTTGTTGATGGCGTAGTCTGCGTTCATGAAAAATGAAATCCAAGTGGTACAACAGATTGACGGAACGTACTCTGCATTGCAGAAACTGCAATATAACAATGAGTACAATCAATATAGATAATTCAAGCAGAGATGCGTACATTGCCAGGCATAGCATGAAGACATGCCAATGTATCGAACCCACCCAGCTTTCACAACATCGTGGAGGGCATGCATCTGACGATATTTGAGTGGATACGAAAAATGATATGTATGTATCCACCTACCGTCTCTTCGATAGGGGTGTCGGGGTCGAATCGATGACCTACATGCATGTATGTGAATCTGGTACGAATACAACAGTATCAAACTTACATTGAAAGACGTCGATGTAATCCAACTGCAACCTTTCAAGACTTTTCTTGACAGAATCAAAGATGTGCTTCCTACTCAAGCCATGTTGATTGACGTATCCCTGTCGATCTGGGTCTGTTATGGTGCCCCAACTGTGACATTGATCGCGATCAACGGTCCCGAAAGCTTTGGTCATAACGACGATTTCATCTCTGGGAAGCTTGAGCTCTTTGATTGCTTTGCCAAGGATGACCTCCGAAAGACCATTGGAGTATATCTATCAAATAGGTAAGAAGAACGGAGACATTTGGGACCTAGACTTACGTTGGCAGTATCAAATGTGTTGATTCCAGCATCATATCTGTAGATGACAATAGTAATCAGGTATTGAAAGGCATTGACGGATAGCGACGCACGCAGCTTTGATATGCTTGACAGCCTCGGCTTCGTCCAGGACCCAATCCAACCAATCTGAGGTGCCGTACGACATACAACCGAGTATAATTTTCGAAACCTTCAAGCCCGAGTTGCCCAAACGGACTGGATGAAACCATCTTTTATTTGAAGATGAGAACAGTTTCTGAGAGGGCCTTACCGTAGGGCATTTTCTTGGTAGAGTCTGTCATCATGGCAATCTGTAGCAGGTCTGATGGTATAGTGAGTCAATAAATAACCAACAGGATTTGTTTTGGCAATGGATGGGAAGAATTAGTCATTGACCCCGTGCTACTCGGCTTCTTTGAGAATTCAACTTTGTCATCACTTCTGAAGTGATTGTGTTCTAATGGCACATAGATAGATTGATTACATCGTGGGATTGATAACATCAATGATTACAGCTTGGGATGTTTATAATCCATTCGCACTTGCCGAGTTCATCTAAGACATGTCACAGGAACAGTCCAAAGAGACAATGGAAAATAACTTTTTAGCAGCCCTTGACTCAGTGAGTATAATTATCTAGTTGAAACATCCTCCTCAGCTACATATAGACATCCGTTGGGACGACCCTCCCCACAATCGTAGCTGAACTTGATGGTGCTGAGTTTGCTTGGATAGGATCCGGATACATACTCGCGTCAGTTGTTACAATCCCCATGTCGGCACACTTGGCCAATATCTTTGGTCGATGACCTATCTTGTTGGCTTGTATTCTTCTTTTTGCTCTTGGAAGTGCACTATGTGGGGATGCCCAGTCAATGAAAACGCTCGTTGGTGGTCGCGGTAGGTTTTGCGCCCTTGAAATGGTAGTTGACAGTCTGGGATTTATCAGCTGTTGAAGGCAGCGGGGCAGGTGGCATTCTCGCACTAACAGAAATAATACTTTCTGGTCTCGTTCCACTCAAGGAAAGAGGGATGTATCAAGGTCTGATTGGTACGGTCTGGTCTATTTCATGTACTTTGGGCCCGTCTGTTGTGAGTATCCTACGTTCGCTCCTTCTCGATCTCTCTTGATGATGATGCACAGGGAGAGGCATTCTCTTCGAGGTAAAACTGGACATGATGAGGCTTGTTTGTAAGATACTTGTAAGCTATTCTTTGCACTATCTAAACTGAGATTGCAGATTTGAATTTCCCTCTCACTGGCATTGCATTTGTTGCCTTTTTCTGCTTGAATCTCAGGGTTCCCGAAATTGATCTGTCCCAGAAGTTGGCAAGGATTGACTGGATTTTTGTAGCAAAATTCATACTTCATGTTCCAAAGCTCACAAGGTATTTAGTGAGAATATGATCATAGTTGCCTGGGCAACTTCTGTGCCCTTGGGGTTGATATGGGAAGGCGTTAAATCCCCTGATCCTCGGTCAGTGTTCCTTCCTTCTCCTCATTCTCGCCTCGTGGGTTGTAGCAGCTTTCGTTGTCTATGAAACATTCATGCCAACTAAACCACTATGCCGGTCCTTCTCAAAAATCGGACAAATGTCAATGGGCAAGTGAAGAACCTTATCCATTATTCAATCAATAATCTCAAAGCAGATATATTGGTACGGCCATCCACGGGATTTAAGTAACCGCAGCCTTTTGTGAGTGGCCTCAATCCTGATCACGTTTTCTGTTTTTGACTTGCCTTTCTCAGTCTATACAGTCTATTTCCAAGCCCGTAAATGTCACTCGCCCATCCGCAGCAGCGTTGACCTTCTTCCATATAGCTTTTATCTCATGGGGTTTCACCCTCATCGGATTGGGGTTACAGACCACCCTTGATGTGAACAGTGCAATGAGAAATTGGGTTGACTTCGAGTTTATTGCAGGAATTGGTTTTTGGATCCATACTTGGAGTAAATCTGAGGATAGGCTGACTTCCAGTGCGTGGTGACAACCTTCCCGATCCTGTCTCCCCTTCTAGTGAGTGATAATGGAAGAGCACTGGGGCTATTCACCTTTACTCGATCGTTCTTCTTGGTGAAGTGCCCATTCCTGTAGTTCACCTATTTCATGGCATTGATTTCCTGTAAACAGGCGCCGGAAATAACCATAGGTTCAGTGGTTCTTGAGAATCAACTTAAGGCAAAGCTTCTGGAGGCGTTCGTGCTACCCAGGAGACTGGGGCTATCGTACAGTACTATTCCTAACATTACAGTACTTGCAGGACCTCTGAGGGATCGAGTTTGAGATGCATTTTTAGGCTCCTTTGTCACAGAATGACATCAGTCATGGGATGACACCGAGATGTCATGGAAACATCATTTATTGGAGCAGTTTCTAGGACATTTAGATAAGGGAATGTACGTAGAATAAAGGCCTTTCTTCCTTTCCCTCACTCTCCTGCGTGCATATTCATTTGTGCTGCGTTATCCTTGAAGGTGTTGTGGCAGACCCTGCTGGGGATATCTGCCTTGGGATTGTTGAGTATGTTGATGATGAAAAAGGTACCTATACAAACAATAGCAGATGAGTGGTATGGGTTGAATGAGCAGCTCAAGGAAAAGTCAATAGAAGAGTCTAATATTGCATAGTATGATGCGAATGAAATCGGATCAAAGCAATTTTGTTGTATACAGATTCGAAGTTCTTACTAACTATGCATATGACTGTTTATCAATAAGGACAAGTCTTGCTGCTGCATAAGCCATGACTCAGTTTCAATTTCGAAGGCAACACGCCAGGTCAGACTTGTTGAAAGTTATGGGCCATGAAGAATCCAGAACATGACCACCGGGTGCGGGAAGCCATGAGAGTGTTGAGTTAAGATCGAGAGGGAAAAGGGCGGGCGGAAACTCGTTGCGCATTCGCAATGAGTCTCGTCGACTACCTCTATTTACCTCTAACTAGGACAATAGAGTGAAACAAGACATGAGACAAAAAAACTAATTTCAGTATAGCACTTGATATTCCGAAAAAATGATACAAGGATGTATTCCTTAGCAACTAGGTTTCATGAAATAAGATCCTCAAGTATCTTATCAGGCAGCTTCTAACATATAGTGAGACGTAGTCATTGTGTGTGATGACTATTCCATTCACCGTTTAGCATATAAGGCTATAGTCAGTGACTACCCCTAAGTTTACTACAAAAACTACCCACTGACTAGGCAACAGAAAATCCTATAAAACAGATAACTGATCAGCACTAGGAAGAAAGAAATGAAATACAAATTTTAAAAAAATGGTAACTTCACAAGGATGAGCAAGCCTTTTTGATTGATTTTGACTGGGCAGGGAGGCATTATACCCTTTTTAAATTAAATGCACTAGATGGAGATCTTTTGTGGGGTGGACAAGCCCTGGAAAGATGATGACAACCGTGTTTTGCGTGCAATACTCAAACAAACTAGGCGGGCTTTATAGAAGCAGGAACAGATACTGCTTTCTTGGACTGTTATGAGAAATCAGGCAATACATGACATTGTTATGATTTATGTATTTGCAACAGTGTAGATTACAACATTTAACATTTCACTTTGTCTGTATCTTTTTGGGGGACACCTTTTCCTGGTCTGCATTTTCGTCGCTAGGTAATCGCACTTATTCCTTTCCCCTTCCTAATTTCTATTACTTCAATATGATATATTTATGACTCCGCTGATAGTGTAAACAAGAGTCTAGTTAACATGTATACGTCTATTTTAGAAAAGGGCTTAAAGTCATGTGGGCGCGGCAGAAGGTGCCTGATGACTGTAATCCCACACGGTTGATACCGGCTTCCATGCGAGCTGATCAAAATATCACAGTCAATTACTTAAGTATTATTCCCCCGCCCTGTTTACAGCAATGCCGAATAGCGGCTCCTTCTTCATCACCATCATCTTTACTCATCCCCCTCGCTTACTCAACACGACGGATAGTAACGGTGATGTATTTCTTTCTTCATGAAAGCGTCAACAGCACATTTGCAGAGTCAGCGTTTCGGATTACCAGAGTCTATGAAGTAACTGACAAAGCACCATTCAGTCAGCAAGCACCTTTCGAAAAAAGGACAATTTATGTCAATGAGACAGTCAGCACGGTTGTAGCCTTAGTTTATCTGGTGGTGTGGCTAGTAGGGATGATAGCCGTGTGTGCATTTTGTTGTCGTAGCCGTCCACGAGATCGTAAGCTGAATTTGAACCTACCTTGGAGAAGGGCAAAAGATAAACGGCCAGAGGGATCCGATATGGGGTTGACGGTATGGTCAGCTTTTCTTGTGAATATGATTCGAGCCCACATCTGCCACAGGTAGTGTCGAGGACTGGCCACATGGAGCCATCTGATGCTGTACTACAGGAAGAAGGTCTTCACAAGCAGTACCCTTTTTCATATTCTTGGGCTGCAAAAAACGTGGTCGAGCTTGAAGGCAGGGATGAGCTAGGGATGGATGATTACATGCCAGGAGCACCAGGTGACCCTATGCTGTTGCGTCAAGACCTAACCTATCCTCATGGGGAAGCGATGCGAGGAAACCAAGAGGCTGTTCTAGGTTCCAATGCAGAGTTTTCTCACATCACTGCTCCTGCAGCGTCAAGCTCGAAACAATATAATGCTTTGTCGTCTGCACCTCGTGTTCACTTTTTCCGCACACAGGACTCGCTCCAGAATGTTTGACGGAAGTAGGGCTCGTCTATGCTCCAGGTTGCGTTTGTAGCAACTGGCAACGCCAGTCCGGGTCTAGATTATCCACCCTACTTCGACGACAAGGACACATTCAATATATTGTCTTCTTCACTCTCGACAACTCCTTCATTCCTCCCAAAGACCCAATAGTCCTCGGTCCAGCCGAAATCCTGATCCTCGCTGGTTTCAATTTGCGGTTTTCCAATAAGCTGATTGTTTGGATATAAGGGCACCAATGCTGATAAGACAACACATGATCGGCTCATGTGTTAGCACATAGTCGGCAATTGCCAAAATCTTGTAAATACATACGAGTGATGATGATTAGGTGCAGCCTCTGCTCAGCTAGTGGCTTGATATTCGAATTCAGTTGAAGACAGCTGTGAATAATTCTTATGGTAGTCAGGGTCCATGGATTCTCATATAGGAACTTCGATGAAAAAAGTGGAAGCCGCACTCGTGGTCGTAGTCAAAAAATTGGTTGCTTCCAGGAAATTCTGAAGTCTCGGTCCGACGGTCCCGGTGTTCGGGTAACAGAGTCGGTGCGGCCCGCTAAGTCCATTATAAAGCATTCAATGGCACTTTTTCTAATAGCAGACTCATGGCCCCTCACGTCCCCAAATTCAAGTTGAACGATGGAAGAGAGATTCCATCTGTAGGTTTTGGTAAGTTTGTCCAGGCGAATTTCAAAAGACTGAAATAATCGTTGATATTGATTGTATCCCGCAACTCGCATGTTATCGATCAGGTACTTGGCAATCTAATCCAGAGGAGGTTGTCAATGCTGTTGTACACGCGATCAAAACTGGATTCCGACATATTGATTGTGCTTGGTGAGTTTCGTGGAATAACCATGGATGATGTGCTTTCGAAACATATCCTTGAACAAAAGCCATGATATCAGGGAAAGCTGATCATCTCTCTATATTTCATAGGATGTATGGGAATGAAAAGGCCGTGGGAGAAGGTATCCGACAATCTGGCATTGCCAGGTCGGAGTTATTTGTAAGTTACACTCGACTCGCTGATTCTTACTGACTTGCGATCGTTCCCATTTTGCGGTAGATAACAAGCAAGGTGTGGTCCACATACCATTCTCGTGTTGAGGAGAGTCTCGAGCAGACGTTGGCCAATCTTGGCACTGATTACCTCGATTGTGAGTATTTATAAATGGCTATGACTTAGGCCTACATAGAGGTATTGACACATATCCCGTTGACAGTGTTCCTCGTTCATTGGCCAGTGCCGTTAAACCCCAAGGGAAATCATCCCACCATACCGGTGCTTCCCGACGGTAGACGTGACGTTGATCATAGTTGGAAACTGACAGATACATGGAAGCAGATGGAAGGCCTTCAGAAGAAAGGCGAGTCATTGATCAATTCTTCCATAGTTTGACTGAATTGATCAATCGCTATCATTACGATCAATAGGCAAAGTTAAATCAATTGGTGTCTCTAATTTCTCACAAATGAAACTTGAGGAGATTCTCCCAACGGCTAATGTTATCCCTGCTGTGAATCAGGTATGTGCTATCTATGTACCGAATCTGAATCTGATCGCTGATACTATATATTTGATCAGCTGGAACTTCATCCTTACAATCCGCAACTTCGCCTCTTGGAATATTTGAAATCCCATAATATAATTCCACAGGCATATTCTCCGCTCGGGTCGTCCAACACCCCTCTTACTGCTGATGCTGACATCATGAGCATTGCCGAACAACATAAGCTAAAGCCTGTCGATGTCCTTCTTGGATACCACCGTGATTATCGTCTTCAAGTTGTTCACATTGTGTGCTCATTCTTTCATCGTTTCTAGTGATGAAGGGAACGGTCGTCTTGTCCAAGTCTGTGACTCCCAGCCGTATAACAGAGAATCTTTCTGGCGCTGTCAATGCTTTCGAGGCACTCACCAAAGCTGACATCGAGAAACTAGATGGTCTTGCCGCAGCTGGCAAACAGAAAAGGTTCGTTACTCATCCCTGCTGCCATTTTGCTGCTCGAGCCGTTGATTTGTTTCCGCAGATTTATCACTCCTCCCTGGCGTACGTATTGATGTTGTTTCTAGTATCTATCATACAGTTGACTAATTTGTTTTTCGTCAGCCATTGATCTTGGTTTTGATGATTGGCCTCAGAAGCTTTGAAATCAGAAGGTGGAAGTCAAGCGCTTTGATGAGCACGGGTCAGAGGGTTATTTGGTGTCTCAATGAATACATGCTCGTATATCTCTGTCGATGCTTCTAACCTTGAGGTCTGCCTAGTTGTTGTCTCATCAGGGATCAGGGTCAACCGTGACTCGATTGTTTTCATCAAAGTTGTCTGGCTTAACCTATCTACGTTCGTAGTATCAACATACCACTACGTCAGGGGTGGGAGGCAAGTCTTCAACCAAACTGAGTTGCTCAGGAGAACTTGAGGCATAATTTGAATTTTCTCTGAGCATTGAAATGCTTAAAATATGTACCCATTCAAAGGGCTGAATCGAGATTAAAGAATTTATTAAGAGGAAACATGGCAGTGTTGTGTATAGTTTTTTTTTTTTGGATCGACAATTTATTACACGGTGATTTTGTGTAGTTTGCTTAGTCCATCTTCTTCTTGCAAGATCAATTTGTAAATATAAGTTAAACTTGATTAGTTCTTTGAACAAAATGCTATCTTTTGCTGTGAGCTCTTTTCTTGTTCATTCTTCGCATATCGGTCCAGGCTAAACTCTCTTGTTCAGTTAGGAGATACAGGAATCAGATACTGGTAACTGGTAATCAAGGCTTTCTTTTGGGAACACTGGCTCGTGATCTCTCACCTCATCTTGCAAAGGCCCTCATTTGAGATAATTGAGACGAGAAATTATCTCCTTCAAGTGGTCATCAGCTTGAGCAAGAGTCGATGAAACATGGACTCATCGAACTGAGTCGCCTGAGATCGAGCCTACCAGATGTGACCTTTCTCCCGTGCCGGCTTCGTGTATAATTTCTTTTTCAAGAGGTTGTAGTAGAGGACATCTATCTGGAACACCGCTATGGGTGGGATCAGCTTGGAATATGACTCCTGCCAACGGCCAACATTCGTGTTTGAGGCCCAGCACACCTTCTCTCCAGCAGAGTGACAACTATTAGGACTCAGCGTTAGGTGCGGCAACACAGGGCACTTTCCTTGTATTCGTAGTCAACACCCTCCACAAAACCAAACTCCCCACTCTCAAGCGACGACCTTGTCGAATATCATATTTTCTTCATTTTTTGCTTATCTAGCCCGGACCTTATTCTAACTCTATGTAGTTATGCGATTTCGCTTGGACTTGCGAAAGGCACTGTATTCTAGGTCAGAATTATTAACAACTCGCCTTTTCAGCCTTATCGGTATGGAGCACTGATAGTATTGCTGTTGGACTCCTGAGTTCAAGTATAGACCGCTTTCGTGGTAACATCTAGAGTGTCAGATGTTTTCCCCACAGTTCCTTGCCCGCTATCCTGTCCACTGATCATGTCTTCTACTAAAGATTTTCGTGTTGCTATTGTTGGTGGTGGAATGTGCGGTATAGCTTGGTAATGGAAACTAGTTGAAATGCGATAACAGATTAATGAATCATAAACAGTGCTGTTAGTCTTTCTTTAAAAAACATCCATGCTGATGTATTCGAAGCCTCTGTATGCCTTACCACCTCTCTGATATCGCCAATGGATTCACAGAAGTTTGCAGCCTCGGTTTGGTCAAGTCGGCGCAGGTGTTGGATTCGGTGAGTCATCTGTATGATAGCCTGGACTGCTGCAGAAGACTTCAACAGGTCTCAATGCTATCAAGGCTCTCGATGAGCTTGGTATTTTAAAGCCTGTCATGGAGAAAACAGATAACAAGAGAACCCTGCGAAGCTTTAACTTCGTATCAGGTTATGGTCAGCATGAAGTTATCTATAACGTGAATCATCCAGTTTGCCTTCCCTTAGATATTGATCTCATTCAGCAGTAGTACGCCGAGCATTCTCTTCATTTTGGACTTGGAGTATACAGACCCACATTTCTTGATGCCCTTCTGCCTTTACTCAACCCAGACTTCCTCCACCTCAATAAGAAATGTACTCGCGTCATACCACTTGAGTCTGGTGTTTATAACCTGTACTTTGAAGATGGAACAGTCCATGAAACTGATTTGGTGATTGGTGCTGACGGTATCAAAAGCGCCGTTCGTAGTTCTGTAACGAAGAGTTCAGCTTCTGACTTGGTTTTCACTAACACGGTTGCTTACCGTAACCTGATGGATCTGGATTCCTTGTATAAATCAGGAATCAAAACCAAAGTAGATGGAGTGCCCCTTTGTTGGATGGGAACGGACAAGGTCGGTACCTGCTTCTCAAACCTCGCAGTATTTGATGATAGTCCCCAGCATTTGATTACATACCCTATGCAGGGGACGAAAATGGTTCGTTCTTCGTGACAAACTAGAACTTACTCAAATTCTTTCCAGCTCAATGTCGTCCTCTTCTCGAGCGACTCTTCAAAGCCAATGGGGCCTGAGGTGAAGGGCCCTTGGGTTGAGACTGTCCCTAAATGTGATATTGAAGCCATATACGCGGAAATGGGGAGTGACGTGAAAATCCTTGTGGATCACGTTACCAACGCAGGGAAGTGGTATATACACCAAGTAATTCCACTTCCCAGCTACATTTCTGGAAGAATTGTCTTGGTCGGCGATTCTGTGAGTCAATCTCTTTGAGGTAGAGTCAATCTGTGATTTAACTTCTCTCAATAGGCACATGGCATGCAACCACATCTTGGGTCGGGTGTAGGGCAAGGCTTTGAAGATATCTACGTCCTTTGTCGTTTGTTATGCCACCCAGGAACCAGACGATCCAATCTTAACGTGAGCTTGAATAAACGTCAGTCAATGCATTGGCTGAATATCCTACTTCAGCTTGTTCTTCAGATCTATGATGAATTACGACCACGTCGAGCCAATATGGTGCTTGAAGAAAGTGCTCGTGTCGGGCAGATTTATGACGGCTTCGGGAAGCCAGGTCAGGGTCCTGAATGGGTTGCAAACAAGTTGGCCGGTATCTGGGACCCCATCTGGAATCATGATCTGAAGCAAGAAGTCGATACTGCATTGAAGAAGCTCGAAAATAATCCAGAATTTAAGTGTATCAAGCCGTCTCTCTGAGTCATCACTTGGCGAAGATGAATGACTATGACATATGGAACGAGTACGGAAGAAAATTAAGTCCAAAGCAAGATGTAAGAACATAGGATATAAAATGTACAACACATGTAAAATTTAAGTTGAGAGATATTGCGAACAGACGGAATGATGGCGGCCCACATTGCGACGAGATTCATTTCAGTCGACATTGACTGCCGGTAGCAACATTCTCCATTCTTTGATTACCTGATTCTTAAACTTTAAAGGAGGGTACCTTGGTTCTCTTTGTCCAGAATGCCGCCAAGGTCTTGTCGACCAACTACCAGATTTGTTGGGACAAGTGTTGAAAATTTGGACATGATTTAAGGAGACCCACTGGTGATGGATGGAGGAGTCTCGTGGACTATGACTTTAGGGCTGATCAAAGGAGTGAACGGTTTTTTCCATTGAAGGTTGTGAGCATGAACTTAGATGCGAGCAATACGGATGTATGATATTCCCAACATGATGGGAGAGAAGAATGAAGACTATACCATAGAGAGCAAGCTCCTTGAAATGGCTAATGGAATGAAATGTAATTAGGAATTCACGGTCCAATGAGAATGGATTGCAGTTCGGGTGGGTGTTAGGCTGTTCAATGTTTGGACAACGCTGGAGGAATTAGACAAAGGATCCCTCATTCAGAAGTGTTCAAAGTATGAAAATCAGTGTATGTAAATCTTCGCGTGGGACAGGAAAACAAATTTCGCAGCAAATCATAAGTGAATGTGATTTTAACAGAAAATACTTTACTCCTCCTTGGAAGACATATGCTCGATAAATGGACCGTGCTCCGTCAGCAGTGGCAATTGGAGGCTATTTAGGATATGAAATAGGTGCCTGCACTGGGATTTAGGGTGTCGGGCCAAGGGACCTGATGTTGGAATATCCCGCATTAGCAAATTGAACCCGCCGGTTCCTTCAACGTCATCAGGCGGGAATAATCATTCGGCCGGTATTTTCCCGCTCCCTTATGGAGTCCTGGGTCAACATTGGATATTATTGTTCATTTTGTCTCAGCTCACTTGTCCTTATTGTTCAAAAATTGTCACACGAGTTTCCGATAACCGGAGGTCCCACGGAATACCGTTATTCACACCAGGGATAGTGGGGTCTCGGCGTTGTGCATTATACAGGAACATGTTCGGAAACAAGATCGAATGTTAAATATATATACCTGTGTAACTTAGTATATCCAAAACGAGCCAGTTCCCATATTTATTTCTGTTCATCTTGAAAGTCACTTGTTCTTGTAAGTTATGAAAAATGTAATTACGCTGAGGTTTATAAAGAATTTTTGGCACAAATATTGTCAGCAGCCAGATAGAGAGTGCATCTTTCCCGTACCTATAAGTTGCTCTCTTCAGAAATCAATTTTAATCAGCTCTAAATTATGTGCAAGTCAAGGGCAATGCTGACTATTCCCGTGAAGAGAGTCTATGTGCTCAGCTTTTCGGACACGCCCATGGATGATGATACGATGACGTCATGAATATCACTGGGATGCGGTAAATTGCTTGTTATTATCAATCTATTCTATCGTTGAAATATGGGTTTTTCTTCTGAATTGATTGATGCTGACGCATAGTATGAACATCAAACCCTTCCACTTGTCAAGTGTCACCGATTTTCAATCAACAATGTCTAATCACGTGCCTTGACTGGGCCTTAAACGTGTTGAGGTTCCCTTGGAGACTTGCGTCCACCACATCTACAATGTTTCTCTCTTATTTTACTTTGTTTAGGTTTCGAGTTTCTCCACAAGTGGTGATTTTTTTCTTTGCCTTCAAGCATTCATCGATCTCAGACACGACTGTCCATCAAAGACGTGGTCCGATCATTCGCGTTCAGCCCATGAAACCTGCTCAAGAAACCACAAAAGCAAGGTTCGTGAGACTCATGAGCATTCCACTGGTTGATTCGTAAATTGCGTGCTTGACTTCCACGCGTTACCAGTTCCTTGTCACAATACCACGGTGAGGACAGTTGTCTCGAGTTCAATATCTCTCTACTGTGGCGTCATCAGCGGCGACTCGTCGCCTTGAGTCCCTTCTCATCTGATCGGGTAACTCGACCGCAGTCAGGAGCACACTTACTATTGGCTTGTCTCTATCTACGATCACATAGCTAGGTCACTTCAACCTGCTTCAGCCCGTCGCCGACCTGGTGGGTTCCATCAAACACCTTGTAAACGCATGGCTGCTCAACGATTCCCGGTTATAAGGTCATGTACCCTCTCTAACAATCCTGCCTACCATTTCTACTGCCACTGTGTCTTCATCCCTTAGTACGTGCGTTTTCTAGGCACAAGATTATGATTTCCCTGTGATTGGCTTGCTCCGCAGCAACTAGTTTCTGATCCCTCTCTCTTGTGATGTAAGTGTTTGTTGTATTTGTTTTTCTCCGTCCTTGACCAGTCGACACACTCACCATGAAGGCCATAGCCTATATCAATGTAGTTTGTAAGGCTAACTCGTCCTGTCTTGCTGCAGTTTTATTCACCAACTTTGGTCTTAGATTCTTTCAATATATTCGTTATCTATCCCAGTGTCCAGGCCTTCTACCAATGGCAAGTCAATCTCCCCATTCCATCTTCTGATCCGTCTCCGTCCTCTCCGCTTTATCGTGGAATATTCTTCCGTCTCCGGTCTTGTCCTGGTTTGTGTCCTTGGTTCAGTTCGTGCGTTCGATACAGTATCCGCCCTTCGTAAAGCCGCGTGTCATTTCGGTGGGGTTCTCAGAATATTGGTGCGGTGGCCCTTAATTCATGTGTCACAAGTGGTCTTGTGCCACCACTGACCCTGTTTAATTTCCTTGAGAAAATCATGCACTCTTGACTTAATCTAGCAAATGACCTTGTCATCGACCACCGGCCCGAAATCATGTCCTCGACTCATAATTTTCCACTCCATTCTGACAAGGTAGTCTCAAAGAATTCAAGAAGAGTAGTCGGGCGAGAATGATAGTGTGGGTAGATTTTGTGACGTACGTTCTCAGGTTCTTGTAATTGCTTGATATGGTAATGTGAAAGAGGACTAAGGTAAGGCATTGCTCGCTCCGATGGACAGAAGCCACGCCCCAGTTATCGGTTGCCCGCTCTATTGCCTGTTCTGCGTCGAATTCCGTAAGCATATTTGGTAGGTTAGTGCTTCGCCGCTCAGTCATCTCTTATTGTCTTGCTGCAGGTGGAAATAATGCAACGCCGAGTAACGATTCACTACGAAAGTGATGTACAAGATAAATGAAGAATATAGACAAGATAAACCACCAACAGCAAACAACAACATTTATGACAAATGTAAGACAACACAAGAGGGTATAGCAGAAAATTTAACGGTCCAATGAAAAAAGCGGAGGTACCAAAACCATTGCGCGCGGGGAGTGGAGGTGTAAAGTGAATAAAAGGGATGTGGTCATCGAAACGCATCAGAGGAGCGGTCTTCGATGGTGACCCAGTGCCCTTGAAAGCCCGCTTCCGGTTATAAAATAACATAGTCATCGTACGTGTCTTTTGAAAGAAAGCAAGAAAAAAAGGGGGGATTTTGCACAATGGCTCCAACAACCAAGCGAAAGCAACAGTGCGTGGATCAATAGTGCATAGGAAAATACAACTATACTTACAAATGGTCCAAACATCATCGACCACTAGAGAATACTGAACAATTCTCAAGACGCCCAGCGTCATTGGATCAGAAGTTGGATCCAGAAAACATCTCCTCGAAGCTAGTCATGGTTTCCTGCGAGTACGTGCAGCCCTCCAATCCATGAGGAAAACTTTGTCCGAATTGCAAGGGCGGCGAAGAATCAGCAAAATTCTCGTCGAATTTGTCTGCGAGATCAATATTCGGGATAGCGTCCAGATCGAAATCATTGCCAAACAGGTTTTCTGAAGCATGGGGCCACATGGAAGTGGTCTCCCATGGGAACGACGAGATATCTTGAAGAATGTCGATATCAGCTAGCACATCAGGCTCACCCTGTCGTGGTCCGGGCATATCGCCGCCTACATGCTGTCGGGTGAACGATTGACCGGTCGCGGCGAGAGGGGTAAAAGGACTAGACACAGGAGATGATGAACCTGAAGTCACACCAGACCCAGAGATCAAATCAGGAGGCAAGAGTCCATGGGTAGTGAGGGGCGACAGAGTGTTACTTAGCGAAACCGACGTCATTTGAGACACAGCAAGAAGGTTTCGGATGAATTCGGACTGTATGAAGGCGATGGTGAGTAAAAAATCTGATCATGCAAGTGTACTTACGTCGAGGCTAGCTTCGAAGTTCATTTGGTTGGATGATGGCATGAAATTTTCGTCAGGCAAGAAATCAAAGTTGTTGGTACAGTTCTCAGGCTGCCCTGTCTGTGCCGCATACTGAGTGATCATGGGGAGCAGCGAAGGAGATGTCGGACACGAGGGAGCTGCTTGATATACAGTGGGAAGAACAATGGCTTGATATGGGGATGGTGTAGGGACCGACGCGGAGCGGCCTTTGGGTTGAGAAGGCGTAGGAAGAACGAAACCCACGTCGGGATTAGCCTCATCACCCTTGGGATCAGCCTTGTCATTCTTCTTGCCCTTCGCCTTGTCCTTGGAACGCTGTGGGCGATATACATAGTTGGGGTACATCGCCTTGTGCTCTTGTTTTCGTTCCTTTGCCTTGTCCTCCCATACCTTCCGCTCCGCAGAAGTCAGGCACCTCCACTGTTGACTGATCGTCTTGGAGAGATCAGCTTGCCTTTCTTTCCTGGTGCGGCCATCATGGATGTCCTCGCTGGCGGCCGCTTGTCTGTCCTCGCAGCATTTACGACGGAAAAGGATGAAAGCATTCTCCGGTCGCTTGATGTAATCAGAATCACCTTTACGTGGACGACGCTCCTCATCACTGCTGATGCTGCTTGTCGACGACTTGCGCCGGTGATGAGTCTTTGTCTGAGAGGGACGAGGCGAAGTAGATACGGGTGATTCTCGTACAGGAGAGAGGGTGCGTTGAAGCTGTTGGGGACTGGCCGTCATGGCGGGAGAGAGGATACATTGGGGATTGAAAGGAAGAGGGTTGATCTGATCAGGTTCAAAGGGTGAGTGAGATGGAGAAATGTAAGGGCTGTCTGCGAGGTTGTGCGTGGGGGGGAAGGTAAAGGTTCGGGGTGTGGGGGAGATAATAGCGAGTGTTGGGGGCTGAAGAGCATCAGTCGTCACTTCGAGTGCTAGGTCAAAACAGGTTAGTTCTCTTATTCGGGAGGAGATGATATACCAACAGCCATTACTCACAACGGGACTGGGTATCGCGAGTGCGTAGAGCAGGCATGGTTGTATCGTAAAGATAAAGAAGAGTACTGTGGAAAAAAGTTTCGTGGGCGTTGTAGTAATAACAAATAGAGAGAACGGGAGCTCCTGCGCGCAAGGAAGTAGAAAGAGAGAAAGAATAATGGATCCTGTGAACGAGGACACGATTGGTTTTCTTTTGTCTCTGGTAGTTTGGGAAGAACAATTGCACGAACGGGGCTCGGAAAACGAAACAATAGCGTCGGAGAGTTTTATAGTTATGGCAAGATAGCTGCAGCCAGATATGGTTTCGGGCAAGGGCACGAGTCCTAATCTCGTAAGGGTTGAATTGGTTCAAAGACCGGTGTGCTTCATCGTAGAGCCTGAAAACAGATCTGAGAGGGCTTTTTGTCCCGATATGGGTTGAATATGAGATTCTCAGCACGACCCATTATTTGGTCTCGCGATGGAAAGAAACGGTGCTATTGTCTTGACTAGATCGCTTTTCAGATATATCTTCTCACGCATTTCCGGGCCCTTGATCCGGGCTCGGTTCGGTAAGTGAAAATGAACCACACAAGCATTTTCCTTTCCC
>Ga0153957_100425_pt1 | contig 17729 bp, 23 predicted proteins | sample TSFL041MetaG_FD_104745 | JGI IMG/M metagenome (GOLD analysis project Ga0153957, IMG submission 104745) | Attine ant fungus gardens microbial communities from Florida, USA - TSFL041 MetaG | ecosystem: Host-associated > Fungi > Mycelium > Unclassified | place: USA: Florida, Wekiwa Springs... | reverse complement strand
TATTGATGCGCTAAGGAACCTGATTAAAAAAGGCTTGGTCAGTGGTTTAGATACTATTGGTCAACTTCAGATGATGGAAACATGTGAGGATTGCATCTTTGGAAAAATGCATATGAGAGCTTATGACAAGGAGGTGGTATGCGAGGCTGAGATATTGGAGCACGTACATATAGACCTATGGGGACCATCATTGGTTGTGTCAGCTAGTGGGGCCTGCTACTTCATGTTGATCATGGATGGTGCATCAGCGTTTCAGTATATTGAGTTCTTGAGGGAGAAGACGGCGGATGCAACTCTTGACATGCTGAAAAAGTTTCTGGCAGAGGCTGAGAGGCTGACTGGGAAGAAGGTATTGCGGGTGAGGGTTGACAGGGGTTGAGAGTGGGATAATTGGCTGTGGACAGAGTTTAAAAATCAGCAGGGTTTTATAATCAAGTTCATAACAGTACACACCCACCAGCAGAATGGAGCTGCTGAACGGAGTATACGTACTATATTAGATGCAGCAAGGTCAATGCTAGTGGACTCCGGGCTACCTACCAAGTACTGGCCAGAGGCAGTGCGGGCTGCAGTTTATCTGAGAAACCTGGTCCCTTCAAAATGCAATCCAGACATGGTACTAGCAGAAATGTAGTACAGGAAAAAGCAGGACGTGGCTTACCTTTGTGTTTTTGGTGTGACAGCATATGCACATATATCTCTTGATCTCTACTTGTCAAAGCTTGGACCGAGGGCGACTCGACTGACGCTGATTGGCTATTTTGGGGCAGGAAGCTACAAGTTGTTGGATCAAGAAACAGAGAGTATGTATAGTGGAAGGAATGTCCACTTTGAGGAGGGGACAGCAAACTTGACAAAGGGACCACAGCAGATAGAATGGGGTGGAGATGACAACCCACTGCCACCAAAGGTTCTGAAAGACTGTGTTCAGGATGAGGGGATAATGTCATAAATTGCCCACCCAAACCAAAAATAGTAAGGTTAGAAGGATGGAAAGAACAAGAGCTATTCTTGGATGGACTAGATGAAGGATTCTAAATATAGAAAAGAGAGATAAGATAAGATAAGATGGGGTCACATGATAGTGTCACATGATGGAATCCTCTGGAAGGTTCAGTAGTTACTTAAGCGTACACATAGACAAATAGAAAATGTGTATAAGTAGGTAGCACAATCCACCAAAAGACTCCATTGAGTTCTCTTTGTTCTCTCATAACATTGAGTGTGATAAGACAGTTGCCTTGACTAGCCTTGTCATTACAGATGACTAGTGCTGGTGGAGAGAGTGTAAACAGGAGTGGGGGAGTGGGTGCTGAAACAGACAAGTAGAATAGATTAGTAACAAAGGATGTTAGTAGAAATATTAGTGGAACTGTGGTATTTGAGAATGAGACTAAGGAAATCATGCAGGTGGAAGACCCAGTTGAAGCAGTGGGAGTTGGAGATAGAACAATAGGGGAGCGCACAGGGTTTGCAATGGACAAACAAAGGAGGGTGTCATGAATTGCCTTCTGTCTCTAAGTCAATATTTATTTTCTTTTTCTTTTTCTTTTCTTTTAATTATGTAATATAGTCAGATCAGTAAACAAGGACAAATAATTGGACATGTATAAGTAGTGTACACAATCTAGCAAGGACTCTAACAAGTTCTCTTTGTCAAACTCCGATAAAGAGTGGGATCAAGGTTAAGGTTACCTAACTGCAACTGAGATCCTTACAGAGGGAGCCAAAGCCGTCGCATAGACTGTTGGAGTCAAGGGAGTATTTGGCTAGAGAAGAGATGGCAAGGAGGGTACCTGGAGCTTTTGCAGTGACAATTGGTGGAGTAAAGGTACCTCAGAATTTTCATGAAGCAATGAAAGACCCAGACTCATGGTAGGCACTGATGGTAAAGGAGTTTAACATGATGAGAGCTTGGGGGGTATACAAGTTGGTTAAATGGCCATTAGGCATGAATATGATTGGGACAAAATGGGTTTATGTACTGAAGTTTAATGGTGATGGTGGACTCTCAGATAGAAAGGCAAGAATAGTAGCACAGGGGTTTTTTCAGATACAGGGAGTAGACTTTGAGGATACATATGCAGCAATGACTAGACTGGAGTCATTCTATTTGCTCTTGGCAATAGTTGCATCAACAGGGCTTCATCTATGGTAGCTCAACTTTGTGGCGGCCTACTTGAACAGTGACATTAACTTTGATGTTTATATGGAGCAGCTGAAGGGTTTTGCAGAGGGGGGAGGTGACATGGTATGGAAGCTCCAGAAAACCCTGTATGACATAATGCAAGGAGAATATGACTGGTTCAAAACCTTAAGTTGCACTTACCAGGATTTAGGCTATAAACAATCATGAGCTGAGCCAACAATTAGAACACAATGAGATGGAGAGAAATTTACTATTACCTGTACTTATACAAATAACACAATGGGCGGATCATCAGATGAAGAAAAGGTAGAAAAGACAAAAAAGGAGTTAGAGAAATGATATGACGTGAAAACTATGAAGGAGATTAACCATATGTTAGGCATAAAGGTCAAGAAAGTTGAAGAAGGCATACATATATCACAAACTGCATATGCAAATCGAATACTGGAGAAGTTTGGGATGATGAACTGCAAGCCAAGATTGGTACCACTTCCAGTTGGGATTTCCCTCTCATTGAATGATGGACCAGATACTGAGAAAGAAAAGGAGGAAATAAAGGGAGTACCATACCAAGAAGCACTAGGTTTGCTGATGTGGCTACAGGTGACAACATGACCTGACCTTTCATTTACCATCAATCTTTTATCCCGTTTTGCCACAAACCCTGGAAGAGCCCACTGGGAGGCAATGAAGCATACAATGGCCTATGTAAAAGACACAACTGAGTATGGAATCACCTACTATTGCAGATCAAGCCTACAACCAGTTGGCTTCACTGACTCAGACTTTGCAAATGATAAAGACATCCAATGTTTGACCGATGGCCATGTATTCTACATAGGGGGAGGTCCAGTATCATGGTTGACAAAATGCCAGGAGACAGTGGCAACATCAACAACTGAAGCAGAGTATATGGCTATGTCGAGAGCAGTCCAGCAGACAATGTAGTTATCATTGTTCTTTGAGGAAGCTGCACTCCCACAACAGAGACCTATTACTCTGTTCATTGACAACAACGGAGCTATCAACATGACCAAGATATACTGAAACCACAAAAGGGCAAAGCACATTAATGTTTGCCACCACTTTGTAAAGGAGAAGGTTGAAAAGAGGGAGTTTACACCAGTTTACATCCCCAGCGAAGACAACATCACTGATCTCTTGACTAAACCACTTCCAAAAGAGACCACAAGAAACTTTGTGATAGATTTAGGTCTTTGCAGTCCAGAGGAAATAGGGGAGTATGCAGTTTCGAGAGAATAAATGACTAACACACCTGGGGGAGTGTTGGCAGAGGCGTGACATCACAGTGGATGACCTTTTCTATCTTTCCCATCATTTCCTTTCATTACGATCACTTGATCGTAGCCGGAAAACAGGCTAATGGACTGCTAGGGGATGTTTGGACCAGAACTATATAGTTCATGATATTTTTCATATTTTCTTTGTATATAAAGGACATTAGATAAAAATAAAATAGTGGTTGTTCACATAACTTTGTGTCAGACTGGGTATGTGTTCTTAAGAAACATACTTCCATCACACACACTTCAAAGTCCGAGTACAGGAGGTTTTATTTGACTAGGCCAATCCACCCCACTCTATGAATCGCTGCTCGTCTTCACTTATCGAAGGTGCAGCATCTTCCCGTTTTTCCTCTATCTCAAGTTGGTTCTGGAGGGATGCCGGAATGATGTATCCGCACTCTTTCATTTCTTGTAGAGCAATCCGATAGCGCTTGTCATTCGAGCTCAGACACTTTTCTATAATAGCAGTGTAGATGGATGAAGAAGGTTTATATTTAGCTGCTTTCATCTCCTCCAGATAGAAGAATGCATCTTCGTAAACATCTTGAGTAAGACATAGACGAATAAAGTTCTCGTGAGTTTCCCGATTTGGCCTGAGTTTGGCAAATTTCATCTTGGAGAGAAGTTCATCACCAACTTGGCGATTGGCGGAATAGATGCATCCCTGGAGAAGATGGTTGTATAGATCAACACTTGGGGAATGCCCGAAGTCCGGAAGAGCTCTACAGAATGCTAGAGCTTTCGTGAGATCACCATTGGCGACTGCAGCCATGATTATAGTTTGATAAGTAGAGACATGCAAGTGATGATCCTCCTGATGGAGCTGTTTGACTTGGTTCCAAGCTGCATCTATCTTTTCTGCACTATGTCGAATGCACTCTGCGATAGGTTCTGCGGTCCCGAGGCTCGATTCAATGCCAGAGGACGCCATCAAGTCGAGAACAAGGATGGCCTCCTTCACCCGATCCCGTTTACAGAAAGCCTCAATGATGGCAGCAAAATGATGTTCTTGTGGGGAGACGCCGATTGTTTGTAGCATTTTCAAAGCTTCTGTTGCCAATTGAGAAAGTCCATTTCTGGCAGCTGTATTCATAATAGCAGTACAGGTTCCCTCATCTAAGAGAGTCTTGAACCTTTTGGTAACAAGTTCCCAGCACCGTTCAATACCTTCAGGCTATCAAGAATGATATCAAGAACTTTCTGATCACAAGAAAAAACGAGGGACACACATATGCTGTCTCTGCAGCTGCTATAAGACATTCAACCCAGATGGATTCCTCCAACCGCCGAGTTGATATTCGTTCAAACCACTCTGCGAGGTCCAGGGCGAGGCGGACAAAATTATTACGAGCTGCAAGAAGAATGACAGGCTGGACAGCCTCGAGACCTGGTGTGACGCCTTGTTCAGAGAATGAAAGGAGATGGCGAACGGCCATCTCCAGGTTGCCTTCTGCTGTACAGCGAGAGGTGATTAGGGTTAGGGTCTGAGAATTCGGCTTGACACCACAAGCCTCCATTTTTACTAGGACCCTCGAGATTAATTGGCTGTGCTTGAAGCGGACTGCCTTCGAGAAATAAGAAATAATCTCTGTCATCGATGAAAATTAACACAAACTCACATGGAGGAGGTGATTAAAAGACATGGCGTTGGGTCGAATGCCAATATAGAGCATATCGTCCATAATGGCCAAGGCTTCAAGCCAAAAACCTTCTTCCGCAGCAGTAGAAAGCATAACATTGTATATTGGGAGGTTCGGCTGTATGCCTTTCTGTTTCATTTCGGCGGCAGTTGTAAGGCAGGGCAAAAATTGGTGCAGGTTCAAGAATCTAAGGGCGTAGCGGTTCTGATGTGTTCCAGAAAATGGTTGCTGAAAATTTGTTTCAACATGAGGAAATTTCGAGAACGAGTGAATAGTGCAACGCTGAAGACGAGGTAGGAGCCTTGCGAGAGATGTCATTGACAGAAAATCATTGTCACGCTCTTTCGTATTGTCACGCCGTTGTCTCTTCGTTGTCTCCCGACGTGTTCAACCATGGTTCGTTCTATCCCTGACTTTCGAGGGCCCATGTATCACTATAATGACTGAAGTTTTTTTCAGAAGCTATTCTATCTCGTCGAGGGCCCCTCGGAAAAGTATGGTTGGCTGCCCATATGGAACGCAAACTATCCAAAACCCAAACCCTTCAAACTGACATTGAAGAATCAGTCGGTATGTTGCTAGTTCTACACACTATGACCAGCTCTTACTTGAACTAGATGCAATAATGGGTCAGGAAATCGAAGTAATGGCTTTGCGATTGAGTGGGCAGTTGCTCCTAGGAGTTGTTCGTATCTACAGCCGCAAGGCGAAATATCTTCTAGACGATTGTAATGAGGCCCTTCTCAAAATAAAGATGGTGAGTATCATGATTCGGCTTTTCTGCAACTTCTCACCTTTGTTGTAGGCATTCCGACCCGGTGTAGTTGACATGACCGAAGATCAACTCATTGTCAACAAAACTGCTATCACTCTCCAAACTACAAACCTGGATCTCAATCTTTTGCTTCCAGACGTAGATTGGTATGCCGAGATTGCATTCAATAGCACATATTAGCATTAATACCTATTGCGTTAGGGATGTTGACTTGGATGGTCGAACTCTGCAAATGACTGGCCAGCATCAAGCCCGCGTTGATGACATTACACTCAGAACTGCCGACGACTTCCAGCGTTTTGACGGGATTGATGCTTTTGACCTTGGACCTGCAGACGGTATTGGTTCACAAGATTTCAACGATCTCGACCTTGGAATCAATTGGGGTGATGAACCCCAAACAAGTTCAGAGAAAGACCAGCAGATGAGTGTCGACGGCAGCATTGGTGTTGGCCGTGATTTGGTCAGTCGTGCTGAATCCGTTGCTTCTCACTTGATTGGACGAAAGCATATCCTCGACATTGACCTCCTGTCCCGTGGGAGCAGGAGCCGTGCGCCCTCAGAGCATCCTTTTGGAGCTGACATGGATGTTGACATGACTGGCGTTGACTTGGGAGATTTCGGGATCGGCTTTGATGCACCTATGGTTATTGACCCTGCTATTGAGACTGCCCTTGAATTCACTGCAGAACATGCGGAAAAGACGCCTGAGGAGACGAGATCGCTTTCCCGTGCTTGTGAGTAATAAGTAGTCCAAATTTGAGTTTCCAAATGATTAAATCATACGTCTAGCATCACCTCTGACTGAACCTCCTGCTACACCTCCCCCCCAGACTCAACTTCTAGGAATTGTAGAACCGCCATCAACTATCAAGCAGAAACGTAAAGTAAAGGAGAAGAAGCAAATCATTGATGAAGTCACTGAATTTCCTGAAGCTGTCAACGGTCGAGGGAGGGGAACATTTGGACCACCTGTTGCTCAAGATGTCAGCGATATAATAACTGAACAGCAGTATCTACCCCGATCATCTACCGTTATGCGGCTCCGGGAGATTAGGGATGATCCGCTCGCTCATTTTCTTCCAATTAAACATACATCCAACGGTTCCTTCTTCTGTGCCGGCCCGCCGGGTTTGAATCCAGAGCTTGCCAATTTGTTCATGCAACAACTCCATCACAGTACTGCCCAGAAACGCCAAGGAGCGGCTATCGACAAAACTCCGAACAAACGAGCTCGTTTAGGTTTACAGGATGAAGCGGACGATGAAATAGAGCAAGCCCGTCGAGCAGGAAGTTTGGCCTCTGGTCTCGGATTGGGTATTGATATTATGGACCAAAGGGGTCTTTCTTTGGATGATCACTTTGACGGAGGCCAGCAGTTCATGAATGACCTCGAAGTCGGTTCAAAGGAGCCAGAGGTTGCGCCTATCGACACAAATCTCGAACGTCCTTTGTCGGTTGCACCTTCTGAGCTCACACAATTTTCCACTTCCGGACCTAATGAAGTCTTGCTCGATGAGAACGAAGAATCCTATGCCAGTGTAGACTGTCCCATTGCAACTTTTGATCCCCGTCCAATAAGCACCCAAGCACAGACACAAGATGAGGTTGACGAAACAGTTGATGAGGGAAGAGGCTACAGTAAGAATACGGTTAAGGCACTTGCCCTCGTTCGTAAGGAGTTGAGGGTCGAGGACGGCAGCTATGAGAAGATGATAAGTTTCCGACAGATGGCTGACAAGGTGCGAGATTTTTTTCCCCAAATTCTCTGGTCCTTTCTGAAAATTATCAAAGGCAACTAGACGAGCTGCAAGTTCCTTCTTCTTTGAGCTCCTTGTCCTGGGCACTCGTGACTGTGTTCAGCTCGAGCAGTCTGGCTCCTTTGAGAACATCGAAGTCAGAGCAAAATCGAAATTATGGACTCAGAAGAACCAAGGATCTCTGGAATCTCAGGAGTTTTCTATGGTTTGATCAGTACGTATTAGTCGTATCTCACGTCCTAGATATCTAGTAGTGTTGTTTATCTCCGAACTTTCTTGTTTCCATTTCTTTGATCATGGATCTGCTATCTCTTGTTTTATAGTCTTAGATGTACACTGTAGATAGTCTGATGAAATAACTATTGTTCTTCATTCAGGGATCGGAACTGTGATGTTTGCCTTGCCATCAACATCAAGTGCATCTACGAAACGACTGACGAAGTTGTAAAACCCGGCAGTTGCAGTCGCTTCAACCATCTGTGTGTCATTGAGAAAAGTGTGCAGTTTGTTGAATACTTCATCTGGGACGTCTATATTCTTAGTGCTCCAGTCGCAGAATTCCATTGCGGTAGTGAGTTCGGGCCCAAGAGTTCTCTCCACCGTTTGGGCTGCAAATTGTGGAGTGAATCGAATTGCTGTGAGCTGTTCAGTGGTCAATCCCTCCTCTCGCCCGACAGGCTCGTGTTGAATCCTTATACAAGTTTCGAAGGGTGATTGTAATACCAGAACACATATTTACACACCATTCATACGCTGCCTTGTTCAAAACAGCGATACGCAAAATCTATATACAGACCAAGTCAGATCCTCAACACTTGAATTCATAAGGTTCAAGAACGTTCTCACAAACAGCTCACGCATGGTTCCAGGGATTGAGTTTTGATTACGAATGACTTCCGCAATGCCATTCCAACCCTGAGCGAGCAGAGGTGCATTCAAACTGAAGGTATAGAGAGGCTTTAGTTCGAGTCAAAAACTTTCACCGCCAGAAATTAACTCACAGGACGCCGTCGAGGTCTAGTAGGGTCCCGTTGACACGGCGTTTGCGAATCTCATCCGCGATCTACCAATAAGTGAAACATATTGTCAAACATGTAAGCAATACGACAAAGAGGAGTCACCGACCTCATTTGTTCCTGGTGGGGGAAAGACGTAGGGAACACGGGCAGGGAGATCGTCATCTCTTCTATGGATAGAAATCGCAGCAGCAGCGACAAGAGTGCTCTGGCAGGCAAACAAACATAGTGTGAAGTAAGAAGACACTTTCATGGCAGCCTGAGTGAAAGTCTGCAAGACTAGTCTGGTATTCTTTTATACTACAAGTATGAGCATGAGATTAGGGTTGTTTTGTTTTTTTGGCAGTTATGAGAAGTAAGAAAAATTCCAGCCACCTATTTTTCGCAATATCATATCATTGCTGGAAATGGCACTATACCCCAGTCTTCATATGACCCAGAAGGACATTTTGTAGCAGAACCCTCATTAAAACTACTATCAATAATAAAAATATCTTTTTCGCCTACAACATACTTGATAAAGGCAGCAAGAAGCTGGCTATCAAGCTTGACGGACTCTCCAATTTTCCATTGATAGCAAATGCATGACATTACAATTTCTCACTACGTCTCTCATAATAATTCTGGAACTGCTTTGTGAGAGATGTTGAAAATTCATGTGAAGAAGAATTGTTCTCAGTATTTCTATTTTTAACAATGATGTGGACCATAAATAGAGGCGAATACGGTAGTATCTTTTACAATGTAATCAGACATACCATAAATGGTAGTCGCGAATCATAGGTTGTTTTTTTCGGATACAGAATTTCTATTCTGCAACAAGCAAACTAGTACTTAGGCCCAGTATCAGGAAGACAATATGTAACCAAAGGAGGGAGGTTTGGGCGAAGTTCACAGGTTTTATCAAATATAAACTCAGACGTCACAGATAATTGTGAGCGGCTGCAGTGCGTATGTGTGTCCGCTAAGTCTCGGTCCGTCCGTGCTTATTACTATCATTCTGCGGAAACCTCCTGATGTTTATCCATGTCATTCCATGCCAATATAATGGACCGACTCGGATTGCACATGTGTCGTTCCATTCTATCAACAGGTGACATAGGTTCTGCTCTGGGCTTCCTGTGAGTGGTCCGAGAAAATCTAAGAGCTGAAAACTTCTCAGAATTGCCTGTGATGAGATACAAGACATAAGGTGTGAAGTACATGGTTTCCCAGACATCACCAGGTGTTGTGATCAGAAAAACCGCCAGCCCATCCGTTCTCTTTTTCAAACATCAACTGCATGCTATACACAGATATTGTCTCCAAAATATAATGGTTTTACATTGAACATGCTACTTGTTGGTCTTCCTGGCTGTGGTATAGTTGTCATACTGTCGTGAGAATCAGCTCTCGTCAATAGAGGCGGTAGGGGTTTCGGCATTGCTGCTGAGCAACATATACTGAGAGAGAGCCTGTGTGTTGTATGCGTAGGTGCTAAGACGTGGTGGGTGAGATACATAGTAGTACACTACACGGGGACCTCTGGAGAACTCGCTCCAAATTATGTGTGAATGTATTAGGTGGAGTGGACGTGGCTTCTATGGGGTACATAATATCGCTGGCTTCGCGTTGCACGCGACACGACATGGGAACTCGGTACGGGGAACAAACTTATTCCAGATTTCCTCAGATTGCAACTTCATTCACACACTACATTCTCAGAAATTCCCAGATTCTCATGGGAAGTCACCCGTTGCTTGCCCTGGGCCAATGCGTCTGAAGGGACCTTCCATACTTATCTTATCTAAGTGGACAATCAACCCTAGATAATGGATCTTTCTAGTACATGGACCCTTCCAGTAATCAATTAACGCTCGTCCGCATATTGTATACTAGGTGCCCCTTGCACTGTGTAGTAGTCCTATCAATCCAGAGGACCTCAGTGTGACAACGATCATCAATGTAACGCTGACGCCGAGCCAAACCCAATCCTATACTTGATATCCTGTATGGGCGTTTGAAATACCATCTGTTATCCACCTATGACTAATCTCGAATTATCTACTGCTCTGGACTGGTAATAGTTCTACCTCGTGAAAGATCGAGAACGATAACAAGACCCTTTGGCCGCGCAAGGCAAACAGATGCATGATACTCAAAATAACGAATCTTGCACATCAACTGTGACAGGCGCAAGCATAATTAACTTAGTTTTAGAACTTTTGAGTACTCGTCCTGGGCTGAACAAAAGTGCCGAGCAAAGGTGTTGATTAGATGTTTTTCATCTTCAATATCTGGCTCTGTCTTGATAGGACTTTGCGTCTTTGGGCTATCATGTAGGTGTACAGGATATAAAGACCTGGATGAACTCGAGATTAATATGGGATTACTAATCCAGTATAAGTCCATACCTGGCCACCACAAGATAAAGAGAACGGCACGAATATAGTCAGTCAGCTTGTACATGCCTTGAAGCCAACCATGTATTGAAGAAGAGGAGGGGAGAGTGGCGTAAATAAGGGAGGCCTCGCTGGAGGCACCGACCGGATATAGGACATAAAATGCGGTATAGCGGATCCAAACAAGTATACTGGAATTCCATCCAGCAAGGTTGAAAGCATAAAAGGTGTAACGGATAACTTCGGCCAAGGACCATGCAAGGACCATCGTAGTATAAAATGGATGAGACTGCGTCTGGAAGGAAAGAGGGTGACAATCATTCCTGACTTTTAATGAGAGAATTGTACCTCAAGAGGGAATTGTTCGGTGATTCCCCAGACAAGGAACAAACGACTGAAGACTTGAGCAGCGGATGTAGGAAGGGGAGCTCTGACCAAGCCAAGAACGACATGCAAGACATCGAGGACTGCAAAACTCTGGACGAAAGCCGTCTCTGTTCCGATGCGAAGGTAAGCTGTCTGGGCGCGTTGATACAGGGGAAAGAGAGCAGTGGGAATTTGAGTCTGAGAGATATTTAAAAAAGGGATTTGGGAGAGGAAGCGGAAGAAGGCCAGATTTTTGGGTAGATGATTCCCATCTAGGTTAAAAAGGTGGATGAGGAGAGAGACAAGAACATGAGCCCATGCGAGTGCGGAAAGCGTGTTGTAAGCAATGAGGTAGACCTTTACAGGAGGAGCTATTGGGAAGGGATGAGAACAAAAGACAGCAAGTAGAGAGAAGCTCACTCGGCATTGGGCCAGAGCCAGGAGGAATTGTTTACATAATCTGAGTAGTTTGGCTCATGCTTAACACTGAAGCTTTTGGTGGACGTCGAGTGAGATGACAAAGATGGTTACATAACAAGGTAGATATGCAGAGCATTCCTTCTCTCTATCCACCACCACGATCCAGAAATACATTGATCATTAATTAAAACAAGAAAAACTACTCTTTATTCTCGCTTGTTACTGGCACATCAGCATCCATCTCATGCTCTACATCAACCTTGCTCTCTTCTTGTAGCAGGGCAGAGGTTTCACTGGAACCATTCGCAGGAGGCACAGGAGTGACTGATGGAAGAGCAGCAGGAGCACCGAGAGCAGCGCGGAGAGCAGCATTTTCAGCACGTAGGGTGGCATTTTCAGCGCGCAGGGCAGCATTCTCAATCTGGAGCTGATCGGCATGGACACGGCAATGTTCCCAGCGACGGTTCGCCTCGTCTGCCGAGGTGAGTGCGGTGTCGAGGAGCTGTGAGCGGGATTCGAGTGCCTTGATGTGTCTAAAGAAGAGACATAAGCAGAAGAGGGGCGAGTAGGGCGAAGAATGCTGACTGATCCCTGCGCTCGCGGAAAGCACGCTGGGCCTTTCTATTCTGTTCTGCACGCTTGCTATTGCTGAGAGTGCGGCCTGTAGAGGAAGTCTGAGGCTGATCGTGCTGCTGGGGAATAGAAAGGGGCCCGGGAGGAAGGCCGCCTGGAGTGTAGTCAGCGGGGGCAGCATAGGGAAAGCCGGGAGGGATGGAGCTGGCGATGTGCATGAGGGCGTGTGGTGGTGGGAGGACGTGCTGGATTTGTTGTTGCTGTTGCTGCTGTTGTGGCGGTGGTGGTGGTGGTGGTGGTTGTTGGAGATGGTCGGTGGGCGCCGCGGGCGACTTGCGCTTGCGGGTGGCACGTGCCGGGGGCGTGATCACGGAGGGTTCATCGCGTAGGCGCATCGTCTGGCCAACTTCATTCTGCACAGGCTGGGCCCCGTTTGCAGGCGCCGGAAAGGAGAGCATCATTAGTAACTGGCTGAGTAAGGCTGAGTCAGGCAACGGCAGGCCCACTTGTCACGTGTCATTGATCATCACGTGCCTTCACGTAGCTCACGTGTTATGAGCCTCTCTCTCTCCCTCCTCCGTGCCTTGTGCCTTCCCTATGCCGCCCGCTCCCTCCCGCTTTTCTTTCCGTAGTTCCCTCTTTTCTTCCTCTCAGCATGCCGCTCGCCACCGCGCACTGTCTTCAGATCCTTTTTCTGAGCAGGACTCCAGGCCATGTACCCCTCCCCGTCCCACAAAAAAACACCGTATACCCTTTTATCGGCGCAAGATCAAGTCCCCACCCTCCCATGGCATGTCTTTCCCTCTCCACGTCTCTTTCTCCGTCTCTGATTTTTAATCTAGACTCCTCCTCAAAACCTTCTTTCTTTTCTCGTGTCGTCAACAAAGTCGTTCCGTGCGTAACAGACAGCCCTCTCCCAAACCAGCCCAAAGATATCCTCCATCCCGAATCTCATGTTTCAGAGACCAGGCCTGCTGTTCTGCAGAGTACCCCTACCACTGACCCACCTCTCGTTCCTCCCCCTCTCGTACTTGCTCATGTCCCTATTTTCTCCCTCAACGACTCCGATGACGCTACTCCCAATGCTTTCCAGTCCCAGGACATTGAGTCCCCTATATCCACCGCTACTATCCCAGATAAACAGATTGCTATGTTAGATGACCTTGAACTCATGCGCAACGGCGGCAACGGAATACCCATGGGTCCTGTCAGTATTTCCCTTGCCTTTCCCTGCCACTCACACCATAACACTTTCCATCTACAGGATGGTCTTCCAAAACCATTATTACCTCCAGTCGCTCCAGAACATGTCGGTCGTAAATGTCTTATACTCGACCTCGACGAAACTCTCGTTCATAGTAGCTTCAAGGTACTTGCCTTACCCTTGCCTTACCTTGCCCTCACCTGCCTCTTTTTTCTCTATTTATCTTTTGTCTGTGTAGCCTGTACCACAAGCCGACTTTGTTGTGCCTGTAGAACTAGAATACAACTGGCATCATTTCCATGTCCTCAAACGACCCGGTGTCGACGAATTCTTGAGGAAAATGGGGGAGCACTATGAGGTGGTCGTTTTTACTGCCAGTTTGAGCAAGGTGTGTCTCTTGAGACTTGAATCATTATCGTCTCTTTGATCCCGCTTCTGTCAATCAGTACGCAGATCCTGTTTTGGATAAACTTGATACCCATCAGGTCGTCGCTCACCGCCTCTTCCGGGAAAGCTGTTTTAGCCATAAAGGCAATTACGTAAAAGTCGGTGAATTCTCTCCTGGCATGTCCTCATAACTCATATATCGGGACAGGACTTGTCTCAGCTAGGAAGGCCCATCTCAGATACCATAATATTGGACAATTCACCGGCGTCCTACATATTCCATCCACACAATGCTGTTCCTGTGTCGTCCTGGTTCAATGATCCACATGATGTCGAACTGACGGACCTCATACCATTTCTCGTTGATCTTACAAGCGTTCCAGATGTCCGAGGCATACTTGATGGGGCGCGATAACAGCATCATATTACATCAGTGCTTTCGACACGTTTCGCCCACGATGCGAAACAGCCGTCGATCAGCTGCTTCGCTTCTATTCAAATAACTCCATTCTTTCACCTCCCGTGCATTGAGGATCATCAATGAATATCACTCCCTTGCTTCTCCATTGAGCTGCATGTATACCAGTTACATTTATTTGTGATCTATCAGAGGTCTATTGTCATTTCCATGTAAAGTCATTTTACACAGAATTTACACTGACGCACATACCCAATACATACACTTTCAAATCTGACGTCACGTAAATTTTCGTGACCAGCGTGATCGATCGTGGCTATTGACATCAATGGCGGCGTGTGAAGAACTCAAGAAGAATTCAATGCCTCCTTTGCATCCTTGGATCCAAGAGTATCTCATCAACATTGCTGAGCAATATGGTGTTGATTACTTCAATGCTCCGCCGCATGAAAAATCAAGGACTGTACAGATAATTGAGGTTCTTATCTCCAACATTCGACACTTCACATTTTTAATGCAGCTCTCCTAGTTTCTGCACCGTGGCTCGGAAGAACAGGACACCAATATATGGGCTCGAATATCAGATTCAATTCGATACATAACTGTGAAATTCTTGCCAGAAGCAGCCAATGAGTATAAGTGGTCAGTCAGTCCTCTACTCGCGAAGTCGGGAGGCAGAGCTAATAGACCATCTTAGTGCTTTCGGAAAAGGGCTCACAGATCACCGAACGGCGATCATTCGTATAAAAGATTTTCGGCCTTTCATTGGACGCGTTGCGATAGGTGAAAACAAGATGTCCTCGAATGAAACACTGGCTCTTGAATGCAAGAGCGCAACACTTCGCGGGAACCTTGGTGAAAGAATACAGGGAGATCCCATAAGTGTTACGTCTGACCGACTGATCAGAATGTGGATTGATGGTTTGAATCATGGCGGAGGTGAAGGGTATGTCTCTAACTGTTGGTTGTGCCATGAGATTCATCTTTATATATCTATTTATTTTGATAGCAACATTCTCAAACAACGTCGCATTGAGCAGGAGAAAAAAAATCTTCTAGAGAAAATCAGTGGCAAGGAGGATTCTCCGCTAGAACAGCAGGGCTTGGATGCTGTTGTACGCAAGTCAAAAGTAATACAGGCAACCCGGACCAACTCAATCAAGACAATCTCAGTGAACGAAACAAAAGTCAAACCTTGGAAACCGGTGCGTCATTCCTTACGAGGTCCATCTCTCAATTGAGTATGACCAGGTAATAACCTCAACTGTTGATGTTGCACCTGATATCTGGGCAATGTTGAAAGCCTTGCAAAGTACGTTTATAAGTCGTTGGTTGGGTCGCCTACGTTTCTAATTATCTAACTGTGAAGTTGAAAGAGAAGAAGCTATACAATCACCTCTCAAAAAATTTCAGAACGAGGTCGTCGACCATAGAGAGAGTCCTCGCAAGAGAAGCCGTAGTGACATTGGTCACGTAGATCATAAGTCAAGTTCCGGGAAGAAAGTTCGGACGGGCAGCATAGCTCTAGAAGACATCGACACCCATGTCGAGGAAAATGACGAGCGATCGTCTCAACCACTGTCGGATTGGTTGAGTTCGGAGCAGGAAGATGATATAGATGACGAATTATTGATGCAACCTCCTGATCCACCTCCGGTTTCTGATGGCCTTCCTATGGAGTCAGAACAGATAGACGCGATTCACACGCAAAGACTTTCACTCTCTCCAAGAAGCTCTCCATCATTGCTACCGATGTCTGTGATTAAAATGGATACTCCGACATCTCCCTCCATGTCAGCATCCAAGATTCCTCATTCTCAAGAACGCTCGCACGTTATGCGGAAAGTCCCTCCACCGAAGCAACCGCAAGAATGGACCCAAGCTTCTGGGCAAGAACGAGTACTAGCACCCGCTTCGGACACGTCCATGTCACAGCCGCAGTCGCAGTATCAACAGCATCACGAAACCCATAGTCCCGGATTTTCTGTAATGCAAATGCCCAAAAATACGGTGGACACAAGTTTGGTAGAGGAGACAACAAAAACAACTAAACGAAGTGCAAATCGGCCAGTCGCCCGCAAATCATCATCGTCACAGAGTCTATCAAAACCACTTAACTTGATCATAGATCAAAGGAGAGACAAAGAGCAATCACGGGTCAATCCTAATTCAGATACCAAGGGAGTGAGTGATCATAATCCAAAGCAAGTCTTTGGCGGTCGTCAAGAGGATGAGAGGTTTCGGAGTGACATGGAGTTGGAGTTTCTCCCGAGTAAGAAAAGCAGTGCCACTAAGTCACACGCCAAATTCCAACTCGCTTCCACAGACATTACTTCGGCAGAAAAGGAAACTACGGTTCAGTATGATCCGGTAACCTGGTCCAGACCAAGCTTCATGGAAGAGTCCAGCCCAAAAATTAAGTTGGGAAACTTTGAAGCCGAATTGACTGGGCTACGGAGGAGTGGGGAACAGCAAGTTGGTTGGTTGACCTGGAGGGAGCTGGGGAGAATATTATCAGAGAGCCAGTTAGAAGGGCGTGACAGATAGTGTGACTATGTACGGATTGGGATCGTGGGAAAATGTAGAAGGCGTTTTGGAAATCGAATCGAATCGTGTTTTCTTTAATGCTCATCTCTGTCTGTGTGCATTCTTGATCCTGATCCTGTGCTTTCTGCCGCTTTTTTTTTTTTTTTTTTGCAACACTGTCGACATCGTACACTTATTCTAGTCTTTGGTCTGCCTGGGGTCTGGCCTCTGTTTGCGCATCGTCCTCCTGGAGGGACACTCTCATCCTCATCATGTCCATCTCTTTTGCTGGCATCAGCATCGTATCGCTCCGGAATCCCATCACAGAGCTCATAGGTTTGTTTGTGAGCAAGAGTGACATCAGGACCATGCTCTGTCTCCTTGTCTTCTCCATAGTCTTGCTTGTGCTCGGTCAGTCAGCCTTTCTTCCCTCGTTCTTCTTTTTTTCACTGTGATTGATTCTTGCTTTTTTGGCCATTTTTTTCCCGTGATATCGTTGGCAGCTTATCTCACTAATCCATCGGAAAACACTTTTCGTACTTATCTTACTGAACAGTCATTTCGCCAACATCTCAGTCGCCTCGATGAAAACTCTGACGATGTCGCTGCTAAGCTCCGTGAAGGTGCTTCAGGGATGGCTGCATCCAAAGGCGTGGATTCCGTCTCTAGTTACATATTGCCTTTAGACGAATCATCCCTCTTTCATTTTGCTAATTGCGCATCCGTTTCCTTGCGGACCCCCAAGCATGTTTTTCATAGTTTTGGTATTTTTACCATCGCAGCTATGATTCCCTTGCCAAAGCCGCT
>Ga0153957_100420_pt1 | contig 17989 bp, 20 predicted proteins | sample TSFL041MetaG_FD_104745 | JGI IMG/M metagenome (GOLD analysis project Ga0153957, IMG submission 104745) | Attine ant fungus gardens microbial communities from Florida, USA - TSFL041 MetaG | ecosystem: Host-associated > Fungi > Mycelium > Unclassified | place: USA: Florida, Wekiwa Springs... | reverse complement strand
TCGCCACTTAGAGTAAGATGACAAGCACCCGACGGTGCAATGTTATCTTATTTTGCCACTAGTTCTTAATAATTTGTGACTGCGGTAGTCTCTTGACCATGGAGACTCACTGCCTCCGATAAATATACATATGAAAGAGACAATCACAAATATAGGGTGTTCAACGTGGGAGAGTGCGTTCTTACTCCACACCTTCCCCTTTGGCTACATGCCTCCTGTAGACACATCTTGGGCATTGGATCCTATTTTAGGCCCTCCGCGTCTTAGCACTGGTTTGCTTGTTGCGGAATATAAATGCTGAATCCAAAAAAAAAGAGCACTGTATGACTTGAAAAATTATCACATGACGTCAAGTCAAAATTTAAATCCAAAGTATTATCCTTGTTCTATTCCAATGTCCACCCAACGTGAGTATGCAAGCAAGTAATTTTTGTATCTGGACGCAACTCTGGCTTAACAGGTCTTTCTTTGGCTGAGCAGCTTGCTCAACTGGATCAAGCGGCACCCGTTGGTGCGTTTATGATACTCAAATACGCAAATTCCGGCTGATCACTACAAGACTTTGACGACGACTTTGAGGACTTGGTGCCACACGAAAGGGACTCTGACGGTGAGGGAAAAACCGTTTCCTCAGCGGCTCGTGAACACTATTATGAAGTTGGGTACGTCAACCTGCCGGTTTTTATGAATGATTTAAAGAATCGACTCCGCTCATCTTATCGAAGCCCAAGTTCTCTTCGGAAGGTCCATGATATTGTCACAGACCCCAAGTACAATGGAGCCAAAACAAGTAGAAAAGACCTAGAAATGTTTGAAGAGGATGAAGGAACAGAAGATCAAGAAGACGAGGATGATGATGATGAAGGAATTGAGGGCGAAGAAGGCAATGATGAGGACGATGCGGGAAAAGATGAGGAAGCTGGCCTAGACGATGTCGTGATTGGTCTCCAAGCACTCTCTGAGAGCAAAGGCGAACAAGGTCCCTCGAGTGAGAGTGAGAACGAGATAGAATCTGAAAATAGATCCAAATCGTTGTCGTTCCCTGCAGAGCGAAATCCAACACCTGATAATCTCACAAATACACTTCAAAAGACGAGGGAAGCAGATATAATGAAGGGCAAAGCAGTAATGAGACAAATGGCAAGTATAGATACAGATTTAACGACGTATTCTCGACTAACGTGATTCCAGAACATATGGGATTCGCTGCTCGATGCAAGGATTCGCATACAGAAGGTGACGACAACAGTGAACAGGTTTGAAACGGTGGGCCACTTTCTCGAGAGTTTTCTTATCACTTTTTGAGTCGTCTTTAGTTGGATCCACTCAGTTGTCAGGAAGAGTTGACCAAGTATCTTGAGGAATCAATACTTTTGGCCGAGGAGCTGTTCGAGCTTGAAGAGGTTTGTTTTATGTTGTGAAATCTACCACTCTGCCTCATTTTTCCAGAATTTTCTTAACATCAACGAGGGTACAACATTACCACCGCGCAAAAAGCGTAGGATTTTGGAAGATGATGATTTAGCGAGCCAGGCAGCTTACTTCACTGAAGCGACCACTAGCACAGCAAACCTAGAACAAGTGTGCGTCGCTTGGACATTTTAACTACAATCAGAAGGTCTCACTCACCCCAGCATTCATCCATGGCTCGTCCAGACCCTCGGAAAGTGGTCTGCTAAGATTCAGGCTGTGGCTCCATCCGTCTTATTGCCTTCTAACCGTAATGCCTTCTCCACAAAACCTCACATTATAAAGTCGGCCGTTGACATGGTCAACGAGGCATTGTCTGATTATCCTCGGTTGCTGCGTAAAACCCGAACAACTTGGGGAAAGGTGAAAAGTGAAGGTGATGATGACAAAGAGGAAGACATCGGAGTATTTGATGACGCAGACTTTTATCAACAGTTGCTGCGTGATGTCATTGAATCCAGAGGTGATGGAGTTAGTGGTATGGATGATTGGATTGCGCTGCAGCATGAAAAGAAGGCTAAAAAGAAAGTTGATACAAAAGCAAGTAAGGGGAGGAAATTACGGTATGTCTTGCGTCGAATGCATATCAAAAACGGTACTTACCTCCTCACCTTCTTAGCTACGAGACCCTTGAAAAGCTTCAGAACTTCATGGTCCCCGTTCCAGTCATTGGTGCTTGGCACGAGGAGCAGATTGATGAGCTTTTCGCGTCACTGTTAGGCAAAGGGTTTGAGAATTCTATTGTAGACGATTCGTTCAGAGCTGAGAAGACAGCAGAAGCTATTAGTGATGGTTTTCGAATCTTTGGGTAGATATAGGATACATGTGTTGGAGAAATTATTCACAAATTATTCACGTGGAGATCAGGCACTGTAGAGGAACACGACCAAATATGATGTACTCGAAGTCACTTCAAGTTATTCAGGGGCTCATTTGACGACAAACATCTCTGAGCAACATACTAATCATAAGTTCGGCCGCCAGGCGATCATTCGCCATCAGACGCTTACAACCACCCTGACAGTTCCTAACGCTTCTGAAATAATCAACGATGGATGAGGACGAGAATCCTTTTGGGGATGCCAGTCGCTTACCTTTGGAGACACCATCAGCCTTCCAAACCGCTCTGTCTGAAGCCTCAAACCAGCTGTCACCTTCCTCCTCCTCTCGCCCATTTCCCTCATCCGGTACTGGCAAGGGACAAATCGATCCTAAGACCGAGTTCTGCTGTAGCACGGATCGAGCTTTGCATTCGGGAAATGATGTAGAGATCTTGGTAGGTCGTTTCAGCTTTCTTCAAAGTTCAGTGACTGACTGTCCTTTAGATCACAGATGCACAGAAGACGTCGGTCAATGCAAACTCACCCTACATCATATACATCATCAGAACTGGTGTATGTTCCTCTTTTGTAAGGCAAAAAAGTGTCGTCGCTGATTTTGAGAACCAGAATGCAGAAGCTAAGCACCGCTACTCGGAATTTGAGTCATTCCGGCAATGTATGGTCAAGCTTTATCCAACGCTGATAATACCTCCCATCCCGTCGAAAAATACGATTGGAGATTATGCAGTCAAGCAGGCGAAGGCGAAAGAAGATGCAGCCTTGATCTCACGACGCAAACGGATGCTACAAACATTCCTTAACCGCGTTGGTCGTCATCCTATATTGTCTAACGAACATGTGTTCCACCGATTTCTGGAAGGGGAAGTATCATGGGTGCGCTCGAGACTGTTTTTTCCCCTCTTCATTCACTCACGAATACAGATGGATGTCCTAAGATCACCGCCTGTCACACTGTTGCCGAAGAACATCCTGAAAGCCCCTTCACATAACCCAACAGATCAGACCGCTTCTCCAGCATACAGTGTACTTTCTAACCCCTCCGCAGCTCATCCCCTCCGCAATCCCGATCAAAGATTCCTTGATTCCGAGGCCTTCACCCATAAATTTGCCAACCATCTAAGCGGTCCAATGGAAAAGATTACTCGAAGAGTAATCAAGCGTTGGGTCGGTACGAAAAAGGTTAATTGCTTTAAATTCAACATGCTGATCGCTTATGATAGATTGTGCACAAGATCATGCTGACTTAGGTGCCGCTTTGAATAGCTTTAGCCTTAATGAAACAGGGGCACTTGCAAGTGCGATTGAGAAGACAGGTCAAGCTGCTGACGCCACATATATGTCTACTACCAAACTGGTAAGTCCTCCTTACACTCCTGCAAGATGGGTTGTTGAGTACATTTGAGTAGCTTCAGGACTTAGAACAGAATTGGGCAGAACCATTGCATGAATATTCACAGTTCGCTTCGATCATCAAGAAATTGTTGGCTTATCGACATCAGAAGAATGTGCAATATGAGATGACTCAGGACGCACTTGTAACTAAACGTGAGTATTTAGAGGAGCTAGAAAAGAGCGAACACGAGGCTAGGCGGCTGGGAGAGGCTTTGGCGCGAGGGAGATTATCAGTTCCATCTAATCAGCCTAATCAACAACAAAATCTATCCATTTCATCGAGTCAGGAGATTGTGGGAGAGGAAACACCAGATAACGAGCCAGTTGCAGAGCATGATCAGGCAAACTCTTGGCCAACAGCATTGCCGGCTCACCCTGGGCCAAATCCTGCTCGGCGAAAAATGAGGACTCCTGGCATGGGGCTCCTGAATGCTCTGAGTTATACTTTTCACGGAATGATGGACGTGGATCCCGAGACTGCTCGTCGTAATAGTATCACGAAGACAAGAGAAACGATTTCTCAGGTGAAAATGTCCATCTTGCACCTAGCTCGAGCGAAATGTCTGACCTTTCTCACACAAGCTGGAAGATGCTCTTCACTTGTCAACTCAAGATTTGAAGTACTCGAGTTCTACAATCCAGGCGGACCTCGACAGATTTCAGCGGCAGAAGGTCGCAAATCTTCGGGAAATGGCAATTAATATGGCCCGAAGTCATCGTGAATGGTGTAAGGAAGTATGCTGGTTCTGCTATCTCTAGATGCCCATAATCAGGTCGATTGATGTTTCATTTGACAGAATTTGGAAGCTTGGGAGGAAGCAAAGAAGGATATTGATGCCATTCCAGATCACCCGAACAAATTACCTTCCCAGCCTGTGGTGAGCAACAACACAAGGTCCCAAGACAAGACACATAGTGCTGGTCCTTCAGGGACAAACCGCAGGGACTCAACAACCACCGTCAACGGTCGTTAGCCAAATTTGTGTTCCATGCCTCTTGTGCAGATTCTGTCTTTCCCATTTGTCCTAGTCAATCTAGATATCTTTCATCTTTGGTAGTGGAGACCAGAAGCACTCTTTGATTGATTTTGACTTTTCTAGAAGCATGGGTATGTTTGATGGATGGGATCCGGGTGGTAAATGGATTACTTGTCTGTTGGGTTTTTTTGTGACCAGGAAAATACATCGTTTGTACATGTCCACCTTGCAGATGGATCTTTTCCCTTTCATAGACAGGACACATAGAAAGGGAGCAACATAGCCTTATATAAATTCTATAAGGGAACAATAAGCTTGGCTCAATCTTGGTAGTGTTATTCAATCTATCCCCTACGCTCCTGATTTTACTGCTAACTTATACACTGCTCCTTCCCATGTCCCAAGGCACTCAATGTGTTTGTGTGCATTGTTTTGTATATTGGTAATTGTCTGGTAACCTTAGTTTTATGGAACTGTCAAGACACTCAGTCTAATTACATCAGTGAAGGTTTGAATTCCAAAATTCTGAAACTGATATATATTATACTGGAATAAATTCCCTGGAGATTGGTTTATGGGTCATGTGATCAATATATCATGATTTTTTGTCTTATTTCTTTATTTTATTTTCTTTAAATTTTAATTATTTATTCTCCTTTCTAGTAGATCTTCTAGTTTATTGTAGTCCTGTCATAAATCAACATTTCTCCTAAGACAATATTTATTTTCTTTTTATTTACTTTTCATTTATTAGACATATAGGAAATAATTACCAAATCAGGAATAGTAACTCAAAAGAGATGCACAAGTATAAATAAAACATTTGTATAAGTAGTATACAACAAATAATCAGAAACTTTAATGAGTTCTCTTTATCAACTGTGATAAGGAATATGTCATAAACCCATTCAGACCTAAAATTGTATGATTAGAGGAATAGAAAGAATGAGACCTATTCTTAGATGGATTAGATGAGGGATTCTAAAAATAGCATGGGATAAGATTAGATAAGATAAGAGTCATATGGCCTGGTTACATAATAGATCATATGATGGAACCTTCTGGAAGGATTACAGAAAGTCACTTAAGCATATACATAGACAAATAGAAATTGTATATAAGTAGGTAGAGCAATCCACAGAGAGACTCCATTGAGTTCTCTTTGTTCTCTCATAAACGTTGAGTGTGATAAGATGGTCATCTCAACTTACTTATTATTATAGAATATGTCTAAGGTTAAGATCTCATACCTAAAGCCTAAGTAGTTATACTAGAACTTATTTATATATTCTGTTATAAATATAAAATAAGACTACATCAAATACAAAACCTAGAATAATAGTGAACAGTTATTAGAGAAGTGGTTAACAACTACTTATAGAAGTAGAAATCTCAGAAGTCACCTTTCAAAGTAGATGACTGATGTATGAAAGTAGAAATCTATAGGGTATGGTTAAGATATGGCAGGGTAATATGTGAATAGTTCTCATTTTAGAAGTTATTTTTCAAGGTAAACAACTAAGGGGATAATAGTACATTAGTTGAACTTAATATAAGAAAAATAGTCTGCATTACTATAATGAAAAAGAAAATAATAAAAATAAAGATAAGCAGATGAATTTGTGAAGAATACAGAGTTGCAGGATGGTTTAACTTGGAATACTCTTATTCTATGAACTATCAACTAAGAAAAGAAAATACTCTAAAAGATTCTTGAACCTTCAACTTAATCAATAGTGTTAACTTAATATTCCAACAAAACTGATTTGAGACCTTAGAATAATAGCATGTTATCTTGGAAGTTAGTGCTCCAGATATTGTAGTTCTGTTCAACACTATCAATAAAGAAAATGAGATTAATAAAGCTATAACAAGTCATAAAAATCTCTGATTAGCATAAAACAACTTGCAATGGACTTTAATAGGAATCCCTAGACTAACCAAATATTATTGAAAAGACTTCTTGGACATTTGGAGAAATATCAGACCAACTTGTTTATATACTGTTATAAATAATAGATAAAGTTTGTCACAAATTTCATTTGGCTATAACTCCATAAATACTTGCACAATTTTGATGATCCTAAATGCACCTAGAAGCTCTTAAAAAGACCTTTTAAAAATGTGTAAAATGTTCCAAAGAAATTAATATTTATTGAGATATTAAATCAACAAGTACTAGACACTAATCTACTAATATTTTGAGAACTGCCAAACACAGATGTTTGCTTCTATATGCATATGAAAGCTCTTATTAATATGCTTCTGAAGACTATGAATAGATCCTGAGATAATAAAATCCTATGAAGATATAAGGCTCTTAATATTTAATATAATACTAATCTATTAGTCATAAATGTTCATCAGTCCTTAAATAGAACAAAGGACTGTCTCTCTATGGTTATGTTATCTCTATTTCAATTACAAAAGGACTGCCATATATAAAATAATAGGTAGTAGACATATAGTATTCTGTTTAGATATACAGACTATCTCATTTATATATAAGGCTCTCTAGTCTGAGGATTAGACCTCAGACTTAACAATATCTTTTATTGCTTATTCATCATATTCTGGAATTTTGTAGTTTTTTTTTTTTTTTTTAAATCATCAATTTATTACTCGAAGCGTATAGGCAGGCCGAGGCAGACACATAGCATCTACTTAAATAAGCTAACAACAAACTGAGTAACAAAAGGAAAGAGATAGAAGAAGGAGACAGAAAAGGAAAGAGAAAAAGAAATAGGGGTAAAATGAAAAGAAAGAGGATCAAAGCCAGCTTTTAGCTATTATTGAAACAAAATGATGTTGGGTTGCCAATAACAAACTCAATGAAGCTTGAAATACATATGTCTCTTGGGCATAACGAAATATCGTACAGTCTGCATTGCATGAAAATGTGTTCCTTTGTTTGGACGTCCGCTTCACTGCAGGGACATTGAATTGATGAATTAGGGAAGAATCTCTGCCAGTATTCTCCTATGGGTGCATGTCCAATCATCATGCGAGTGAATCTCGTGTATACAGAGTTTGAAACTCCTATATGTGGCAACCACAAACCTCCCTTGGCATATGTCGGTTTGATGACCCTTTCATTATCATCTTCGAAGTCGAGGAATAGTTGCCCTTTCTTTTGGCTACCTTTGAACAATTTCTGCCATGACTCAAGTAAGAGGTTACATTCTTTCTTTTTGCTGAATAAGAACAAATTTTTTTCTGGGAGGCTAAGCAGACCATGAGAGGACTTGGCTTCTTCATCGACTAAAGTATGCCTAGGCCATTTTAGTTTGTTAGGGCAGTGCCAGAAATGAATTGAATTGTGACCATCTTTGCTGAGGAAGCGATGTATTTTTTCCGCAATGGGAATGATGGACTTTTGGAGGTATTGGTCCCCTGATAAGGTGATTTTTTTACCGGCTTCAAGTGCATCTGTGATAACTATGATTTTGTGAATTTCTGTGCTTTCGAGAGCAGATGTGACACCAATTCATATGGCCATTAATTCAGCTTCCAAAGGAGTAACGTTACTTGTAAGTGCTTTGAGTCGATTTGTGACTTTATTATCTCTCCATATATGTGTGATGGCTGTGGCTGATCCTGATGTTTTGACGCTTCTGTCAGTGATGACGGCGACGCCTTTGGATGATTTTTGTGTTTCTTCAAATGCTAGATTGAGATTGGATAAATGGGTGAAAAGACTCTTGTCTTTGAATAAATCAGGAGAATGAAAATTATTCTATCAGAGAAATGATCTACTAATCGCAAACCCGGATGGAAAATGTTGTGAAAAGGATCGAATTCATCCTTGATTTCATTGAGTCTTTCACTGACGTCTTTGATAGGACTTTTCAGTTTTAACTTTTGTTTGTCAGTAAGACTTGCTAGTGTGAATTTGTGTTGAATTTGGTTTTTATTTTGATGATTGTCGAGGAGAGAGTTGATGGCATGAGATGGAGGAATAGTTGCGTATCTGAGATGGTGGTGGCCATTGAGTTTTTTAAGATGGAGGTTGATGGGCATAAGTCCTGCAATCGCTTCGACGCCTTCTGTAGAAGATGTACGGAACGCTCCAGTGATCCACAAGGCTGCTCTACACTGCATTTTCTTCAATTCTGTAATGTTTTTGACTGTAGGTGCACCTTTGAAGAACCACAGTTGGAATCCATAAAGGGCTATCGGTACAATACATGTTCTGTACAAAAGATGTTTTTGCGTTGGTAGGAGTCCTCTTGAGAAGTTGCCCAGCATTTTCATGGTGTTAAGTGTCGAGAGGCATTTGGTCGTATAGTGATGTACATGGTGATGAAAGTTGAGTTTTTGGTCAAAAAAGAATCCTAGATATCTCCATATGGGTTTGGGATGGAGTATGGGGCCCCTAATTGACGTGAGGTCAATGGAGGGATTAGGGGGGTTTTGGGCTCGAGTGAAGTGAAATACTTCAGATTTATTGTGTTCTATAATGAGGCCTGCGTCTGTGAGGATTTTCAAAATCATGTTGTAACTACTGAGGAGAAACGCGGAAGACAGGTCATAACTCTTCTCCTGAGAAATTAAAAGGCCATCGTCAACATAAGATAAAATATCTGTGTGAATTTTTTCTTTTAGATTTTTTATTCTTTTTTTGAATGTTTTTATGATAGGAGTGAGATAAATAGCGGATACTGGAATTTTGTAGTGATTTTCTTTTCTTTCTTTTTATTTTATTAATTATTATTATTCTCCTTTTCATAATAGATCTCCTAGTTCATTAAATCTCCTATAATTATATTATAGTCTAGGCTCCATGTATATCTCCTTTTTCAGATTTGGTATATATACTACATAATTACATTGTAGTTCTCTAGTTTTTAAATTAATGTTACTTATGTTTACTCTCCTTTTTCTATATACCTCCTTTCCAATACATACTCCAACAACTTCATCACTCTGAAGTTAGTGACCAACATAGTGACAGAAGATTGGGGTAGAATATATTAGTTGAAGCCAAGGTCGTTTTTTTTGTTGTTATCAAATACAATCTCTGGACATTACTTGATAATACTTTGGAGCTTATATTCTCTTTCCTTTCTTTGATAATGTACTTATAAGCAAGTTCCAGATATCATTTGGACTTCAGAGTAATTATTTCATTTATTTTTTTCTTTATTAGTTAACCAATCTACTATCTCTAACACTACTCTATGACATTATTCTACCTTGTATTCAAACTCTTGAGAATCACCACTTTTCAATCACAAATTAAGTAAGTGACTATTTGTGATACAGACACATTTAAGACTGTTAAAATCATGTAAATATTCATGGAGTTATGGCTGAATGAAGTTTGTGACAGTAGAATATGAACCTCCCAAAGAGAGATAGTGGTAGTTAAAGAACAAAAAAGGGTGGGTAATTGTTTCCTATACATCTAAAAAGTAAAAGAAAAAGAAAATAAATAATAACTTAGGGAAAAATGGTGATTTATGATATTTGGGGTTCAAATAACTCATTTTTCTAACATGATATATTTCAATCCTGTAATTAGAGGAGCTCAATATGCAGGTTGTCATATTCTGGAAATTTTATAGTTATTTCTTTTCTTTTTCTTTTTCTTTTATTTTATTTAATTAATTATCATTATTATTCTCTTTTTCATAATGGATCTCCTAGTCCATTACATCTCCTGTAATTACATTGTAGTCCATGCTCCATGTACATCTTCTTTCTTGGATTTTGTATATATACCACATAGTTATAGTGTAGTTCTCTAGTTTGTAAATTAACATTACTTATATCTATTGTCATGAATCATAACATAAGGACTCTTTTTCTCTTTTTTTTTTCTTTCTCTTTTTAGAACAGACTTACATAATCAAAGAAGCCACATTGATGTCATATGACCACTGTGGGAAAGTGGTGCACAGACCAGGTAGAATAGATATAAGTAGTGTACTCAAATTCAGCAGGAACTCTAATGAGTTCTCTTTGTCTACTCTGACTTAGAGTTGGGAGCCACCTATCTGAGTTATTTGGGTGACTATTCCTTATATCTATTCTTTTCTGATATATCTTTTTTCCAACTCATATTCTAATAACTATATTACTCTGAAGTTAGTAACCAATACAGCGATAGAAGATTGGGGTGCAACACATAAGTTAAAGTTAAGGTCATTCTCTCCATTGTTATTGAATATAATCTCTGGACATTACTTGGCAATACTCCAGATTTTACATTTTCTTTTTGGCACAAACTTCATTCAGCCATAACTCCACAAATATTTGCACAATTCCCACGGTCTAAAATGTATCTGAAAGCCCTTAAGAAGACCTTTCAAACAATGCCCAAAACTTGTCAAAGTGATCAGTACTCATTGAGATATCAGTTAATCAGTGCCAGACACTGATTAGCAGATATTTCAGGAACCACTGAACACAGACATTTGCTTCCATGTGCATATGGAAGCTCTCTTCAATATGCTGTCATGCCAGACAATTAATTTTGGCAATATAAGTGACATTTGGAACCTAATAATCATAATAAATGGCTCTCAAGAGAAAATTGGCTCCTCAGACATAACCACTAGAAATCCAGTCATGTACTCAAGAACACTATCCGAGTAGCAGAGTAGTGGCTGTGATTACCACTATCAGTACCTCATAATGCTTTTCAGATGGTCTCATATCGTATCTATAAGACGGACTCCCCCCTAGAAGTGCTTTCAAGAGCAAACTCAACCTTAGAAGCATTTCTCTTGATAATGATATCACCCATTAACTGACCCTGGTTTATAATAGGAACACCATCAGAGGCCATGCATCAGTCCTGATCAGCAGTCCAAATATAGAAGAACAAGACAAAGATAAGCCAAACGTTATTGGGAAGGGATAGAAAGAAGAAGGACCTAAGAGATGTGAACAGGAAATAGAAGAGAGAGTAGAGAAAGGTTTAGAAAAGGAATCAGGAGAGTTGGAAGCAAAAAGGAGTGATATTGACGATGAAGACATGTTCAAGAGCAGTCGGACCAATGTCCGAAGAGTCTCTTGAGTACCCTAGAACCTTTAGAACAGGCTCAAGGTCGGCTGATGAGATAAAGAAAGTTGATAGAAAATGGACAGGGAGTACGGAGAGTGGTATAGTAATCCTTAGTTGAGATAACCTCAGATCACACTCTAAGTCAAAGTTGACAAAGAGAACTCGTTAGAGTTCCCGCTAATTGGCTTAGCTACTTATACACGAATATGTGTTTACAAGTATTTGCCTAACTATTTTATCCCATGCATCTCTTTTGAGTCATGATATCCTGCATGCATTTAATATTACATAATTATTAGAAAAGAAAAAGAAATAAAATAATCTGCTGCCGTAGATTGTCTAGCTCGCCTGCCGTTTTATAATACTACCCCCCTCTCAAGGGTCCTCGTCCTGAGGACTTCTTCATAGCTTATTGTATGGGTCCCTTAGGTCGCCCATGTCTTGGTTTTTGTCTTCTAATCCCTTCAAATATTTCCTGTCTTCCTCTATTCTTCATTGATCTTCCTCATCTTCCTCTTCGTTCCACTCTTTTATCATTCCTCCCTTGTACTCATGTTCCTTCTCTTCCATTCTTTTCAAGAACAGATTTTTCTTCCACTGCCTCCAATTTTCCTCTATACACTTCCAATACTCTCTGTCATACTTCTTGTTATCCCATCTGTAGAGTAGCTTAGCCGTGTACTTTCCCGGTAATTCTCTGCTAAACACTTTCTTATTTTCTTCTGCTTCTTGTCACCTCATTTCTTCTTTTTCTTCTCTGCAATATTTCCTTTCAAATTCTTCTACTAATTCCATCGCATTCCTTAGATTCTCTCTACTCTCCCATATGTCCTCTTCTGCTGTGCATCCCTTCCATCATACCAAGTATTTATCCTTTCTCTGCACCTTTCTCTTGTTCATAATTTTCTCCACTTCCCACTCTTCTTCTTTTTCAATTACCACTGGTTGTGGTGTTTCTTTTCTCTGTCCCTCTACTTGCAATTTGTACCATCGTACTTGGCTGACATTAACTACTGGATGTATTCTAACTGTACTAGGCAGATCAAATTCAATTGCATTACTAGAAATGATTGCTTTCACTTTGTAAGGTCCCACAAAGCATTCAGTGAGCTTCTCCATTTGTCTTCCGACCATTTGGTACTTCAGGTCTTTAGTGCTGAGTAACACTAAGTCGCTGACTCGATATTCCTCTACCTCTCCTCTCTCCCTATCTGCATACTGCTTTATATCTTCTTGTGCTTTCTGTAGCATTGCTTTTACTTCCTCCTGTACATTCTTCAACCTTTCCACAAACTTCTCTGCTCCTTCATATTTCCCCTTCTTCCTCATTTTGAATCCCATCCTAGGATCTTGTCTACTATTTGCCTTAAAGGGTAACACTTTGGTTCCAGTGTGTACCTTGTTATTGTAGGCAAATTCAGCCATACCCAACTATTCTGGCCATTGTTCTTGTCGGTGATCTATAAACATTCAGAGATATTGTTCTAACTCCTGGTTCATTCTCTCCATTTGGCCATCTGTTTGTAGGTGAAATGCTGTAGACAATTTTGTCTTGATCCCTAACATGCGATTCAACTCCTTCATAATACCTGCCGCAAACTGTGGCCCTCTATCTAAAATAATGCTATCTGGTAGTCCGTGTAACTTCCAAATATTATCTCTGAATAGTCATGTTAGTCCTTCTGCACTCGTTCTCTCTGTAGTAGGTACAAAGTATGCCATTTTTGTAAATCTGTCCACTACTACTAAGATTGCATCGTATCCTTGAGCCAAAGGCAACTTCGTAATAAAGTCTGCACTGATATGGGTCCACATTTTCTCTGGAATTGAGTTTGGCATCAATTTCCCTGCTGGTGGTTGTGTTCGATTCTTATTGCGCTGACAGACATCGTACCCCTCCACATATCTCTTCACTTCCCTAGTGATCCCTGGCCACCAGAAATTCCTTGTCACCAACTCTGCTGTTTTCCACTGTCCTCCATGTCCTCCTACAGGCATATCATGGTGTAGCCTGATCACCTCTGCTCTTAACTTCTCATCTTTGGGAACATACACTTTTCCTTCTTTCAATATCAACCCATCTTTCTGACGCCACTTTTCATCCCTCAGCATCTTTACTCCTGCTTGTTTCATTTCTTCTACAGCTTTTACTACCTCATCGTCTTTCGTTTCACACTTCTTCACTTTGTCTAACAGGTCTACTCCTTCTATGATTACTTCTGCCACTCTGACCCTCTTCTCTTCTAGCCACTCTTTCTTGACCAGCGTCTACTCCTCATTATCCTTTTCTACTCCTACTTCCCAATCTGGCCTCCTACTTAGTCCATCTGCCTTGCCCATTTTGCTTCCCAAGATATGTTTCAACACAAAGTCAAATCTAGACAGATATAGAGTCCATCGTGCTTGTCGACAATTTAGTTTTTGATTGCTCATAAAATATTCCAGATTTTTATGGTCCGTCCAGACTTCGAATTTACTCCTAGTTCCTTCCAGAAAGTGCCTCCACACCTCCAAGCATTGTATTACAGCTAGCATCTCTTTGTCGTGTATTTCATAATTTCTTTCGGTCTCATTTAGCGACTTAGAGATGTATGCTACCGGTCTTCATTTACTATCTTCACATTTAATTGATAGCACTCCTCCTGTTGCAAAGTTGGAGGCGTCTGCCTCAACTCTAAACTCCTTATCTAGATCAGGTGCAACTAATAGAGGTTGACTTGTGAAGACCATCTTCAACTGCTCAAATGCTTTCTGCTGCTGCTCCTCCCATTTCCACCTTTCATCTTTCCTTGTTAAATTGTTTAAGGGTCTGGCCAACTTTGCAAAATCTTTCACAAATTGTCTATAGTAGTTTGCAAGTCCCAAGAACTTTCCAACGTCTCTGACTGTCTTAGGCACTGGCCAATTCAATACTCCTGCCATCTTATCTTCCTCCATTTCAATTTTCCCCTGACCCATTACTACTCCTAGAAAGTTCACCTTCTGTACCTTCCAAGCACATTTTTCTAGTTTCACATATAAGTCATTCTCTTCTAATCTTCTTAACACCTCTTCTACAATCTCATCATGACCTTCCTCTGTCTCTGTTCCTATCAACACATCATCCACAAATGCTGCTACCTTTCTCTCATTAATCATATCTCTCAGAATTTCATTTATCATGCCTTAGAACGTGGCAGGTGAATTTGTCATCTCAAAAAACATAACCACTGGTTCATATGACCCCATATGAGTAGTGAAGGCCACCTTCCACTCATCTCCCTCCTTTATCCTTACATTGTTATAGCCCTATTGAAGGTCCATTTTAGTAAATACTCTTTTGTTGTCCATAAAGTCTACTAGGTCCGTAATCAATAGCAGAGGGTAGTTATTCTTGATCGTCTGCTTATTGAGCCTCCTATAATCCATAACCATGTGCTTTCCTCCATCTTTCTTGCCCACAAAGAACACCGGTGATGTTTGGGGCAATTTAGAAGGTCTGATGTATTCCTTCTTTAAATGCTTGTCGACAAATTTCTGTACCTCTTCCTTCTTGTTTCTGGAGAGAGAATACACTCTTGCTTTGCTTGTCTTGAAGTCGTCATTAAGATCTATTGCATGATCCCATACTTTTCTAACTGGCATTCTTTCAGACTCCACCTTCCCAAACACCTTTAACCACTTATGGAACCTTTTAGGTACCATTTCCTCCACCTTCCTATGATCTGCCTCTATCTTCTCCTCTCTTCCCCAGTCTTCTTTCTCATCCACAGTCCATCGTACAATTTTCTTCTCGTCCTCTCTGATCTCTTTCTTCCCTTTTATTCTCACTACTTTTCCACATAGTGGTGGACATCTTGTCATTCTAACTTCTCTTTTCTCCCAGTCAATCTCTGGGTTATGGGCCGCCAATCATGGTATGCCCAAAATCACGTCTGTTTTCCCTAATTCACAAATGTCCATCCTAACTCTGACTACATGTTCCTTATAGAACATGTTCACTTCTACTTCGTGTGTAATTGCACCTCCACTGTTACTGGTGCCATCTATATTCCTTACTTGTAAAGGTTGATTTAGCTTGATCAACCTATATCCTTCTTTCTGTGCCAAACCTTTGCTCATGAACAACCCTGTTGCTCCACTATCAAGCAACACTTTCACTGTTCTTCCTTCATGGGTGTCTACCTTTTCAATCCCCACATTCATCTACACTTCTCTTAGAGGCTTAAATGTTCACCTCACTTCTCTCGCTTCCACCTTTTGCACTGCCTTCTGATTGACAGTTCCTGCCACTCCCCTCAGATCAGTGATTCCAGCCCTCCCCTTCTGGGCCCTAGGCACTGTCCATTCTACCTCTCCTCCCCAATTCCACCATGGTGTTTTCTTTCCTGTTCTACATGGTGGACAGAAAATTTCCCCTTTCTCGTTTCTCTTCACTCCTTCTTTCACTGCATCTCTTACATCACATGCACTACACACCACTCTTTCTGCTCTCCCACTTTGCGCTTCTCTCTCTCTCCACTCCTTTGCTTCCCTGCAACCTTCACACCACATGTGTGATAGTTACTTTTTACTCAGGAACCCTTGTCCCTAGTTCTTCTGAGTTTTAGTACACTTGTAGTCACATCTGTGACACTCCACAAAGGTTACCACTTCTCTCTTTGTTATCCATCCCTCCATGCTCATTGCTGCTTCCCTTGGGGGCAGTCCCTTCACTTTACTATGCTCTTTCACCTTCTCCCATACTTCTCTTGGTGGTGCCGCTTCTTTCTTTCTGCTTTCTTTCTTTCTAGGACACTCCCACTTCTTGTGTCCCTTTTTCCCACATCCAAAGCACTTTACTACATCCCTCACTATTTCTTGCCTCCTCACTTCCCTTACTCTGCACTGCATCACCCGACTTCTCAATACTTCAAATTTGTTTTCTACTACCTTCTCTTTTCTCTGTTCCTTCCCACTTCTACAGTTCCGGACCAGGTGCCCGAATCTCCCACATCGCCTACACAGTTTCCCCTCTCTCTCTTCCAACTCTGCCCTTAATTTGGCGAGGGCACGCCTTTCATTGAGCATATCGCTTATGAGTTTGTTGTATTGGTCCAGAGACATTGTGTTATGTTCTGGACGGGTGAAATGGTTTATTAAAAAAAAGAATTTGTATTTCTTGAGGGTGACTCGTTATCTTCTTCAGAGGGCTCACAGTACGTCTGCTGGGGCGCACAGATCTTCTCCCAGCCAGGTGCCTACTGTCTTACTGACTACTGCCCTAATAGTACTTTGGTTATCACTCCACGGAGGAGATCCCTACACTAATTGCCTTCTTAAGGATGCAGCGATATTCTTCTGTGTAGACTGATCACAATGGACCAGTAGCACGAAGTATATAATATGAAGAAGTTACAAGTAAACTAAAGAGCACCGCTCAGTTGTAAGGTCTGGTCTTAACTAGTACCTGAGCTTGGTCCTAGCCTTCCACCTCTGGGGTCTAAACTTCCCAGTCAGTCCACTTAAGTCTGTGGCCTGGCTATGAGGAAGTTGGGAGTGATCTAAGTCAATCACACACTGAGAGAGTGATAAGAGTGAGTTTAGACAAGGATCGAGGCGATTGGTGTCTGGATATGTAAACGAGTTCTAGTGTAGTAATCCTTAGTTGAGATAACCTCAGATCACACTCTAAGTCAGAGTTAACAAAGAGAACTCGTTAGAGTTCCCACTAATTGGCTCAGCTACTTATACATGAATATGTGTTTACAAATATTTGCCTAACTATTTTATCCCATGCATCTCTTTTGAGTCATGATATCCCACACGCATTTAATATTACATAATTATTAGAAAAGAAAAAGAAATAAAATAATCTACTGCCGCGGATCGTCTAGCTTGCCTGCCATTTTATAACAAGTGGCTATTGCATGATTGGATATAGACTCGACTCATTCTACCTGCCTTTTTGAGTAATCTGGAGGATTTCTTTCTTATCTTGTTTGTTGTATTCTGGGCTTTGTAATACTAATATAATACTCTGGTAGCACAGAAAGGCGCAAAAAGAAGAACCCCCATCTTTGCCCTTCATTGTTCTAGAGCTGAAACTCAACTTGAGTGATTAAGAGCTCTTTTTCTGTTTTTCTCTTTTATAAAACTCTATAAAACTTCCCTCAAGGGATACCCACTCTAAAGGAGAACTTGGGCATTTGCTTGGACTAGTAGCTGAACCGCTCACTACGTATTTTCAGAGTAAGTTGCCAACTGTACAGTCAGTTGAGAGCAAGCTTGCATGAGGGCAATGTGTCATAAATCGCCCGCCAGAACCAAAGATAGTA
>Ga0153957_100419_pt1 | contig 18006 bp, 20 predicted proteins | sample TSFL041MetaG_FD_104745 | JGI IMG/M metagenome (GOLD analysis project Ga0153957, IMG submission 104745) | Attine ant fungus gardens microbial communities from Florida, USA - TSFL041 MetaG | ecosystem: Host-associated > Fungi > Mycelium > Unclassified | place: USA: Florida, Wekiwa Springs... | reverse complement strand
TGAACCAGCACTTGATTGGGCGTTGGAATTTGTGGCCCTCGTCCTGTGTGAACTTGATTGGGACCCTCCCCTCTTTGAATTCGTCTTCTTTGAATTAGCACTTGGTTGAAAATCAGATGGTCCTAGGACCCCATCTTCTGAAATAGATGCTAAACTGGACATGTGTGTTGTATGTGTTGTGTATCGCCAGACTTAATCAGAATTGATCTAAGACCCGCCCTGAACTGATCTCATATGAGACGTTTATATAATCAGAGCTGATGGGACAATGTGACAATCACCAAGGATTCGGATGATTTTTTTACGGTGTCATCTGATACCATGTGGGGAAGGACCCGATGATGCGATCTCAAGTTGCTGGGGTTACTTGACTTTGTGCCACTGGATGATGTCGTATACTCTTTGTTTTGGTAGAAATAAGGCCTCAGATTCCCCAGTTGCCGATGATTTCAAGTGGATCAGTTGGAGCTCTTCCAGTTGCCATTTGAAGATAATCTTGCTCGCTTGCAGATTGGAGCGTAGTACCAAATTTCCAGAGTCTAACCCAAGTCAGTCCATTTCTTTCTGCATCCCGAATTATCCGCACTGAGACAAACAAGTTAGGGTCAGAACCCAGGGCTTTTAAGTGTCGTGTTAATCCTACTCTTCCCAATACTCCTTTTATTCACCATGGCCCACGCCCTGTGTTTACGTGCTGTTAGGATTCCTTATAGGAGGGCAACACACAATCTATTTCTCTCTTCGAAGCAGCATTTAGCACTGAACCGTCAGCATCCTGAATTACTTCCGCGGTTATACTCCTCCAGACCAGTGTTTACACCTCTTATTGTGGATGGCCAGGAACGGCCAGCCGACAACGGCGAGGTCTTCGAGGTCCACAGATCACATTCGGGTACCCTAGTTGAAACAGCTGCCTCCGCGACGATTGAGGATTGTCACGATGCCATTAATGCTGCTTCGCGGGCTTTCGAGACCTGGGAGGCTAGTGCTCTCGTTGACAGACGTGACATTTTCAGGAGAGCCGCAGAATTACTCAAGAGCGCCAAATATGCCGAACTTTTCAAAGAAGCTTTCAATGACGAAGTAGCTATTGCACCTTATTGGTGTCAAATAGACTTGAATAGCGCGGTTAACATTATTCTCGCGCAATCGGGCTGTATGAATGAACTCAAAGGAGAATTTTTCCCGTCATCAACCATCTCGGGAGCTGAGGTGTTTGTTCACCGCAGAGCGAAGGGTGCAATGTAAGCTCTTTCCGTTTATTCACAATGCCTCTTCGAATGCATTCATATTTATTAGATTCGCTATGGCCCCGTGGAATGCACCAGCTTCCTTAACGGTTCGGTCCATTGCTGTCGGCCTCTTCTGTGGCAACACCGTTGTCCTGAGAGGCTCCGAGTTGACTCCACGAATCCACTATCTCATTGTTAAGGCCTTCCATGAGGCAGGTTTACCTGATGGCGTTCTTAATCTCATATCCACTTCCTCTCTCAACACACCGGCCTTAGTTTCGGAAATCATAGCCCACCCTCAGATTCGCCATGTCAATGTGGGTGCTTCTACGCTCATGCCCTTCTGATTATAATATGCTCATTTGCTAGTTCACTGGAGGTCACCGAGTTGGGAAAATCATTGGGGTGGAAGCAGCCCAAGCATTGAAACCTTGTGTCTTAGAGCTCGGAGGAAATGCGCCAACAGTTGTATGTCAAGAAAAAGTACTTCTTACATCATGACCGTTTGCTAATTTGTTGTGATGATCAGGTTCTAGAAGATGCCAATATCAAGGAAGCAGCCCGGGCGATCGTATTCGGTGCACTGGCTAATTCTGGCCAGGTAAGGATGAGTGAAAAGAATTCAGGGTTGAAAAGGCCTCACACACATCGTGACTAGGTCTGCATGTCTACAGATCGCGTGATCGTGCACGAATCTATTGCCGAGAAAATGATCTCCTCAATCAAAGAAATTGCTTCTGCTCTCAAAGCAGGTGATATATCCATAGATCCGAGCTGTCAATTAGGCCCTCTCATTTCCGAAACCTCCGCTCAACGCGTTATCGATGCACTCAAGAAATCTCAGGAATATGGAGCCCAAGTCATCTTGGGCAATCTGACAAGAGACAAGGCTATTGTCCAGCCCCATATCCTCACTGGTGCCAAACCGGGTATAGCATTATGGGAAGAAGAATCTTTTGGGCCGGGTATGGATACTGTCCATTATTTCATTTATTTTCTGACCATGCTTTAGTTATGGTCATCGCGACATTCAGAACGACTGACGAGGCAATTGAACTAGCGAATGCCTCATCTTTCTCTCTCACTTCCTCTATATGGTCTGCTGATGTATCAAAAGCTCATGAAATTGCATCGCAGCTTCGATATGGTTCGTAAAAGGAAGATTTCATCCGAGTACACTCTCACCTATATTTGTAGGGACTGTCAACATCAATGGAATGACGGTGCACTTAGAACCTACTGACGGTTTGATCGGTCTAACGTACGTAAATAAATCCGAAAGATCTATGTCTTCTTGACTGCTTCCCTTTCTTTGAATAGTGGAAACTCTGGCTATGGAGGCTTCGATGTCAGTAGCTTCACTGACAAGAGGACAATTATTGTCTATCCCTCTGACTATGAATGTCCAAGTCTCTGACATCACAATATTGTCTTAATAAGAGTAACTACATCTCAACAGAGAGTATTGAATAATAAGTTCAAACCATACCTAGTATATTAAGGCAGACATTACTTGTTGATTGCCAACCGAAGACTGTTTTGATATTAATCTTTGCAGGGACTGCATCATACTGATTTATTATGGGGATTTATGGGTCTGTATATTAAATCTGTCAGCACCAAAAATGCAGTTATCCTTGGCCCAGTGCTGACACAATCACCATGGAGGCATGGGTTGTGATGTGTGACAAATCTCATGTGTCCCGTTTTTTTTTGATTCATAAATTTATAACGCGGTGCTCGATCGCAGTCCGCGGTAAAAGGAGAAATCTGACGAGAAAAGCAAAACCCAGATCACTTGCAACTGATCCAGACGCAAGAGAAGTGAGAAAAGAGGGAAAGAAAAAGAAAACAGGAATGAAGGAGCAGTACTCGGTGACTCCATGATAGCATCCCATGTTGAGTGATGTTACTTAACCAAGCAAATGCTCCAGGGTTGTCTGTTAAGAACAGGACAAAGTGTTTGATCACCATGCGAGCGTCGCTTTTGTAGCTGAAACGACTACAATTGTTCAGGATGTGAGCTCAGGTTTCGACCACAAGGGCATGCAAGATTGCTTCGAGGGAAGAACCTCTTCCTATATTCCCCAATCGGAGCATGGTTCAGAATAGCTCCAGTGGCTCTAGCGCAAAGTGATACTGAGGACCCGATATGATTGAGCCAGCCCCCTCCTTTAATGTATGATAGTTGGATACGCTTCTTTTTGTTGATTCGGAGTTGTAAGAATTGGTGGCCTTTGTTGTGGCCGTGGTTGAAGGTGGTGATCCACTGATCAGTGCATGCCTTGCTTGATTTGTCCCTCAGGGCATCTAACGAAGTGAATTGAGCTGGGGTACAGGGCACAATAGTGCTTTTGGCATGATCATCGACTATAGCATGGAGGTGCCATCTGGCTTTGCTGGGGCAGTCCCAGAAGTCATGTGTTACGATTTGTATTTCAAGTCCTTGCACGTGTTACTGCACCTGAGAGTAATTGTAATTCATGCCCGCTAGCAACTTTTAGGAAACTTAAGTGTAGGCTCATGCTCATGCTCCTCTGACCCTCGTGTTTAACCTTTCACGACTGAATCCTGACACTGACTCCCTAATAATGTCTGCAGAAGAACCATTGACGTTGATTGCATTTCTCAAAAGTGTGCGTCTCCAGTTTCTTGTCCTGATAATTCACTCAGTTGATGTCGATCCCTGCTGCTCTGTTTACATGTACAAATTGTCCACGCTGGATAGTTGGTATACCACGGCCAGTCTTTTCTCGTTTATCCCGCTGCCCACCTTCCTAGACCCAGGTGTGCGTGATCCTTTCTAAATGACATGTTACTCCTGCTTATCCTTTAATCATGGGTATCCTATTCCACGTCTTCTCCGGATACTATTCTTTGTTCAATTGCTGCCTGTTGGGCTGTGACTACGCTTGAACACTGACATAAATTGATGCGTAAACAGGCCTTCAGCAGCCCTCTTATCTGGGCCTCCCATATCGCAACATTGAAATAACAACTTCTGACAATGTTCGTCTACGGTGTTACCTCATAGAACATACTTCTTCATCTACCACTGCTCCTTCAACTACAACTACTTCCTTTGTCACCCTCGCTACGTCAGGTACACCTAATGGTACTACAACTGCCATGAGAAGTGCAAAGACTGCTCGTCATCCATGGGAAGCTGATCTCAAACCTAGAGCGACGGTACTGATGTTCCATGGTAATGGAATGGATCACAGCGATTTTCTGTATCATGCAAAATATTACTTCCGATACGGGTGTAATGTTTTGACGGTATCATATCGAGGATATGGGGAGAGTGAAGGCATGCCAAGTGAGAAAGGTGCGTGGCAAATTGTATCTATGTTCTCTTTGTTTCAGGAGAGCGTCTCACACGGTATTCTCGTAGGACTGCAGAGAGACGCACAGGCTGTGTTAGATTTTGTCTGGAATGATTCTGAACTTTCGAGGATTCCTATTGTATGCGTTGAGTGTCTAAACTATCTTTGATTAAGTGCTGATTCTGAGACGCGTAGATTGTTTATGGCCTGTCGTTGGGAGGTGCAGTAGCAATCGATGTAACGAGCAGGAATCCGGACAAGGTGGGTTTTTGAAACCGTAATCGTCAATATCTCGATACGGTTCTCCTGACTCCTCCCCGCTTGTTGTCTTCATCGAGCATCGGCATATGTTATTTCTTTATCCATAGCAATAATAATCCCTGCCACCATTTTATGATCACTTGGCCACTGCACCGTTGCTGATATTCTGACAGGTCTCGGCGCTTATTCTCGAAAACACGTTCACCTCGATCCCCGATATTGTGCATGACTGGCCGATAATTGGACCTTTCTCTTTTTTCTGTACGCAACGTTGGAACTCCGCATCGAAGTTACCCAGAATTCCTCCATCTCTTCCCATCTTATTCTGCTCAGGGAGAGACGATACTATAGTACCCTGTGGACATATGGATAACTTGTGGAAGATCGCAAAGGAACGTGGACGGATAGCTCCTTCATACCATGGCCGCGCGGGACCAGTCTGCTGTGGCTCCTCACTTGGCTTACTCAGATTGTGTAAAGGGGGTACAGAAGAGGGATTGTCGGTGGAAGAGTGGTGCCCTCCTAATGCAGATGTATTCACATCGTATCCGAGAGGAGGGCATGGTGAGCGTTCTCTTTTTCTCAATATTACTTGAGTGCTTATTATTCTAGTGGATACATGCACTCAGCCAAATTATTGGCCTGCAATTGAGAGTTTTATCAAGAAAATTACATCTTGCGCAGCAACTCGAAGGAGGTAAAGTATTTTTTTCTATCTCTATATCCAGGTGTTCGAGAGATTTTGGATTACTCGGTAATATCAAACGAGGAGGATCATAGCAGTTATTATTTCTCATGTGACGTGCTTTGGCGCAGACAGGCTATATTAATTGTAGTACCCTACTATTATGATAGGATCGCTAATTTCCAGGCGCAATGATCGGGATAGTGAGATAAAATAATAATTACAGACAGTGAGTGATACATCAAGGCAATGATTATGCGAAACGATGCAAGGAAGGGGTATAGATACAATGAATGTCCAATTACAATTCGTCGATCCAACGCAACAGGGAGCCAAAAACACAAACTTGAGCTGCTCTTTATGAGGGAAGAGCCCTCCTTAGAGCCTCCTTTTGCGAAATTGATAGTGCAGTGGGAAATACCACATCCCACTTGACGATCAGATCTCCCTTTTTCTTCACCAAGCCATCCTTCCTGATCGGCATCCCTTCTCCATTCAACGTCGTCTGTTGACCAGGTCTAATGATTCCTATTGGCAAAGGAACCTGAATTCTTCGTGAGTCAAGGAGTTGGAGCACTTTCCTGGCAGCACCGTGTGATTCTGGTCCTGCAAGTGCTTCGACGAGCGGTATTTTGATGTGACATATCAAGTCACTGTTATCCCTTTCAAATGTCTCGTGTGGTTTGGTTTCAACCATAAACACGAGATCTTGTGAGTCACCGTGAGGTCCTACCTCATTGCCGGCGTTGGGAAATCGAATCTTTGTACCATCCTTCCATCCAGGCAAGATGTTAATTTCAAGGACTTTGTCTTCAGTTTGACCGTCCATCAATCGTCGACCAATCTTCAAATGTTTGACAGTACCAGAGTAGAGTTCTTCGAGGGAGAGTTTGAGGGGTCGGATAATCTCAGAGGGCTTTTCAGGTTTTGCTTGAGGGTGTGAATGCATTCGGCTGCCTGATGAAGCGAACCCTCCACGTCTGGGTATGCCATGAGATGAGCTGAAAGGAATCCCGCCATCCATATTGTTGTTGCCGTCATCGAAGAACGAACTTTGAGTACTACCAAACATACTCGTGTTGCCGAAGATACCACTCCCAGCAAACATTTTTCTAGTAATGACCGTGAACCAAAGCACAATGAGGGAAGAAAAGTACGAACTCGAATATTTTCTGTGGATCTGTAGGCTGGAAGCCGCGAGATCCTCCAAAACCATTGCCGAGACCACTTGTACTGAAAGTAAAGGAGCCACCTGGAAATCCACCAAAGTTTGCGCCTCCAGGGAAAGCACTCGGGCCAGCACCAGCACCTGAAGCTGAACCTCCTCCACCTTTAAGACCTTCCTCTCCGAACTGGTCGTAAATTGTTCGCTTTTGTTTATCACTGAGCACTTCAAAGGCCTCAGAGATCTAGAGGATCGAGAGTCAGGTTGAACGTGAGAGATGCAGATCTTGACGCACTTGTTTGAACATTTTTGTGGCCTCATCTGAGCCTTTGTTCCTGTCAGGATGCCATTTCAAGGCCTGGCGGGATGGATGAGGGTTATGGTGTCCTGACTCGTAGATGTGAGACGCACCATTTTCTTGTATGCTTTCTTGATCTCATCATCGGTTGCAGTCTTGTCGACGCCGAGGAGCTTGTAGTAGTCTACGCCCATGGTTGGAAAAGGAGAAAACACCAGTGGGTTATATTATATTGCAGGACTGCCGGCACCACTAGACGGTTCTAGTATGATGATGTCACATGGGCTGGGAGCTGGAGAGCACCGCCACAGCAGTGTCAGTTTTCCAGAACCACACGGAATGGATTCAGCACAGACTGGCCAGTCACGTTTTGCGCTGTTTTCGCCAAAGGCACTTGCACTGTTGCCCAAGATCCCCAAGCCCAGGCGCTATTTTCGTGCTGACGCCATTCCCGACAGCCAGCAGTCGACTGTTCGCGATTATCATGCCATAAATCTTCCCCCCCAAGTCCGTGTTCCCAAAAAAGTTCCCACCCCAATCCATGTGGAGGGCAAGGTCTGGTTTGCCAACGAGCGAAGTAAGTCTTTCTTCAATTTTTAATGGCCATGAATTTTCATTGTCGGAATACAGCTTGGGTGTCTTGGTTGAACATCGGCATTCTACTCACAACTTTGTCCCTGGCTTTATATAATGCCTCAAAGGATGACATTGCAACTTACTTTGCGTACGCCTACGCTGTCATCAGTATATGTGTTCTTGTACGCTCCAGAATCTCTTTCAGCCCCTCGATATTGACCACTGGTGATGCTTAGATCTATGGTTGGGCTCTCTATCAATACCGTGTCAGCCTCATTCGGCGAAGAGATCCTGGCAACTTTGACAATCTCTTGGGACCCGTCCTTCTAAGCATCGTTCTGTTTATTGCTATTCTAGCCAATTTTGTCATCCGAGGTGCGTGAAACGTTCGATCCTTGGCATACATACTCATTCCTTATTGGGACTTGTCCATGCCCACGTTCGTGATTTAGTGAGAGAATTGTGAGTCAAATCAATTTGTCTTGGAGGGTCCCTCAGCAATCTTTTCCAGGCGCCAAAAAGGCATTCCCATTCCTGGTACAGAGCTCTGGAACTATATAAATCAAATTGTCGTTACTACTCCTGACCGTCAACAGCACCCGTTGTGAACTTGCGCGTTTTGCCTGTGTGGTGATAGTCCATCCTAGAGCACTCAGCTCTTAGATATCATGTCTGCAAATTATCTCTGACCAAGGAATTTGTACTTTGCCACACCGTGATCCAGATGTTTGAATATCCATATTCTTAACCTAAATTGGTTCATCACAGTTAATTATAATATTCTTTAAGGATTTAAAATGTTGCCCTTTCTAGTCTCAATTGGCAATCAAGAGAATTTGTTCCTCTAATCTAACTATATTAGATAAAGCAGAATTCTCTATCTGAGACCTGTACAACCAGCTTGATTTTCAACAGAATATACCAAGAGGACTTGACATTATGAAACACTACCCTAAGACAATTTTTATTTTATTTTTCTTTATAAAAACAAAAGGAAAAGTAACAAACATAGCTATGTACATTGCTTCTTTCACTCTTACTGTCATGAATTGCCTTTTCTCTCTAAGTCAATATTTATTTTTCTTTTCTTTTCTTTTTCATTTCATTATGTAATATTGTTAGATCAGTAAACATGTACAAATAATTGGACTTGTATAAGTAGTATACACCAAATAACAGAAACTCTAATGAGTTCTCTTTGTTAACTCTGACATAAAGTACAATCTGGGTTAAGGTTACTCAACCTAAGCTAAGGATTGTTACACTAGAACTTGTTTTCATATCTAGGACACTGATCACCCCGATCTCTGTCCAATCTTACTCTCATCACTTTCTCAGTGTGGGGTTATCTTAGACCAATCCCAACTTCCTCATAGCTAGGCCATAGTGTAGTGGACTCAAGCTAGGGTTAACTTAAGCACACACTCTTTATCAGAGTTAACAAAGAGAACTCGTTAGAGTCCTTGCTAATTGGTCTAGCTACTTATATGCAAATTGGTATTTACTAGTATTTGTCTACTTGAATTATCCCACAGACTCCTTTTGAGTCATAGTGTCCCGCACACTTCAAATTATTACCTAATAAAAGAAAAAGAAAAAGAAATAAAATAATCCGCCACCTTGGATTTCCCCCAGCTCGCCTATTGTTTTATTACACCACCCCTCTCTCAAGCTTCCTCGTCCCCGAGGATTTTACAACTCGCTGTCCCAGTCCCCAATGTTCCCCATCTCATCTTCTTGTTGTTGTTTTATCCGTAAGAACGGATTACAGCTTACTTTAGCAAATGGATTCCTCTTTTATCGCCGCCAGTTTTCTTCTAACCTCTTCCAATACTCCTGCTCATATTTCTTCTCCCCCCATCCATACAATAGTTTTGCCATATACTTCCCTGGCAGTTCTCTGTTGAACACATTCTTCTCTTCCTTTCTCTCCTGCCACCTTGTTTCTTCTTCTTTGTCATGAATCGTGACACGAGAACTTTTCTTTAGTTTCTATTTTACTTTTCTATTTTTAGAATGGACTTACATAATCAGGGAAGTCACATGGGAAGTCACATGATCACCGTGGGAAAGTAGTGCACAGACCAAGTAGAATAGGTATAAGTAGTGTACTCAAATCCAGCGGGAACTCTAATGAGTTCTCTTTGTCAACTCTGATAAAGAGTGTGCGCTTAAGTTAACCCTAACTTGAGTCCACTACATTCTTCTTCCCTTCCATATTCCTTCTCAAATTCTTTTACAAGATTACTTGCATTTTTAAGGTTTTCTCTACTCTTCCAAGTGTCTTCCTCTGCCATACATCCCTTCCATCATACCAGGTACTTATCTCTCCCTCATATCTGTCTCTTATTCATTATCTTCTCTACCTCCCACTCCTCTTCTTCTTCGATTACCACAGATTGTGGCATTTCTCTCTTCTGTCCTTCCACCTGACTGGTGTATCTTCATACTCTACTTACATTAACTACCAGATGAATCTTTACTGTACTAGGTAGTTCTAATTCTATGGCGTTCGTTGAAACTATTGACTTGACCTTATAAGGTCTAACAAATCTCTCCATAAGCTTTTCCGTTCTTCTGCCCACCATCTGGTACTTGAGATCTTTTGTGCTAAGCAGCACTAGATCTCCTACTTCATATTCCTTCACTTCTCCCCTATATCTATCCGCATACTTCTTCATGTCCTTTTGCGCTTTACTGAGCGCCGCCTTTGCCTCCCCTTATATCTCCTGCATCCTTTCCACAAATTTATTTGCTTCCTCGAACTTTCTCTTCTTTCTCAACTCAAATCCCATCCTTGGGTCTCGTCCACTATTCGCTTTAAATGGTGACACTTTTGTGCTTGTCTGTGCCTTGTTGTTATAGGCGAATTCAGCTGTTCCCAGCCATTCCAGTCACTGCTCTTGTCAATGGTCAATGAACATCCTCAGGTACTGTTCCAGTTCCTGATTCATTCTTTCCGTCTGTCCATCCGTTTGTGGATGGAATGCTGTTGACAATTTGCTGTCGATCCCCAATATTGCATTCAGCTCCCTCATTACTCCTGCTGTGAATTGCAGCCCTCTATCTGAAATAATACTTTCTGGTAAGCTGTGCAGCTTCTAGACATTATCTCTAAACAACCTCGCTAATCCTCCTGCTGTTGTCTTTTCTGTAGTAGGTATAAAGTGGGCCATTTTAGTTAATCTATCTACTACTACCAGAATCAAATCGTATCCTTGTGCCAATGGTAATTTCATAATAAAATCAGCTGATATATGACTCCATGGTTTTTCTGGTATTGAATTCTGCATCAATTTGCCAGCAGGTGCTTGCATACGGTTCTTGTTCCTCTGGCATGCATCGCATCCCTCCATATACCGTTTTACCTCTCTACTCACTCCCGGCCACCAGAAGTTTCTGGTTACCAATTCTGTCATCTTCTACTGTCCTCCATGTCCCCCTACAGGTGTGTCGTGGTGTAGCCTGATCACCTCTGCTCTCAACTTCTCGTCCTTTGGTATATATACCTTCCCTTCTTTCAGCATTAATCCCTCACTTTCTCTCCACTCTTCGTCCCTTAGGACTTTTACCCCTGCTCGTTTCATTTCTTCTACTGTTTTGATGACTTCATCATCTCTTGCTTCACTTCTCCTTATTTTGTCCAGAATGTCTACTCCGTCTATTATTACTTTAGACACTTCTGCTGCTCAAGCCTCTAGCCATTCCCTTTTTACCAATATCTGCTCCTCATTGTCCCTCTCTACTCCTACCTCCCAATCTGGTCTTCTGCTTAGTCCGTCTGCCTTCCCCATCCTTTGTCCAGGTACATGTTTTAAGATGAAGTTGAACCTAGATAAATACAGAGCCCATCTAGCTTGTCGCCTATTTAATTTCTGGTTGCTCATAAAGTATTCCAAGTTCTTATGGTCTGACCAAATCTCAAACTTTCCCTTTGCCCCTTCTAGAAAGTGCCTTCAGGCCTCCAGGCATCAAATTACTGCCAACATTTCTTTGTCATGAATCTCATAATTTCATTCTGTTTCATTTAGAGATTTTGAAATATAAGCCACTGGTCTCCATGTCATAAATCACCCACCCAAACCAAAAATAGTATGACTAGATGGATGGGAAGAACAAGAGTTATTCTTGGACAGACTAGATGAAAGTTTCTAAAAATAGAAAGGAGAGATAAGATAAGATAAGCAGGATCACATGACAGGTCACATGATGGAACCTTCTGGAAAGATCAGTAGTTACTAAGCATACACATAGACAAATAAGAATTGTGTATAAGTAGATAGCACAATCTACCAAGGGACTCCATCGAGTTCTCTTCGTTCTCTCACAACATTGAGTGTGATAAGTCAGTCGTCCCAACTAAGCTTGTCATTACATTAGAACTCGATACCTTACTCTCTGCACTGTTCATCACAAACCTTGCACATCTCTCTCTCACTCTACATCGCTCTCAGTACACTGGTCATCACGACCAGCAACCACAACCACAGCTGGGCCCTAGGCTTACAGGGGACTTGTTAGTCAGTTAGGGACTAACGGTAGAGACATAGCACCAAGCTCAGGTGTTGCGCTCAAGACCTGACCTCTGAATTGAGCGGGCTCGTTAATATACTTGTTTTCTTTCACATTATAAACCTTGTGCTGGAAGCTCATTGTAGTTCCTACATGCAGAGGAGTGACAGTCTTTCCTTAAGAAGCTGTCTAGTTTAGGGGTTTGCATCTTTGTGGCAATAGTCTAACCCTATTACTAGGGCAGTAGTCAGTAGGGAAGTAGGAGCCTAGCTGGGAGAAGACGCGCTCCCCAGTAGGTATAAACATTAGTTCAGAAGAAGACAACTACTCCTTGTATGAGGAAACAACAACAGAAGAGGAAGATGCCTGGGACGACGACATGTCCCACCACCAACCACCCCGGGGTCAACAACCCCAACAACAACAACAACAACAACAACAACAACCATAACAAGAGGGAGCTGGCCTAACGATGGACCAGATCCTCCAGTACCTTGCCCAACACATGATGGCGATCGAGCAGCTCCTATCAAGGGGACAGACATAAGGGGAGGCAGCCAAGCCTCCATTATTTGATGGAGAAAGAGAAAAGGTGGTAGAGTTCATCAACGCCTGCTGTCTATACATTAGCATGAGGATGAAGGGGACTGGAGAAGAAGAAAAGATATCGTGGGTATTGACCTACGTGTAAGGAGGAGTGGCAGAGGTATGGAAGGAGAACATGCTGGAGGAAAGGAGGCAGGGGATATCAGCGGTAGAGACAGTGGAGGAATTATTCACAAAAATGAGGGAAGAATTTGGAGAGTTTGACAAAGAATTGAGAAAGGTAGACGAGTTGAGGATACTAGAGCAGGGGGGATGGACATGCGATAAGTATGTCCAAATTTTCAAAAAGACATCAAGAGGAAGTGGCTATGAGGGACAACCCCTCATAGAAGAATTCAAGAGGGGGCTGAATGGGAACATCAGGAGAAGGTTGGCAGAGGCAGAATCGCCTCCAGTAACAATCGATGAATGGTGGGAGAGATCAGTAAGGCTGGACAGGAATCTAAGACAAAGCAGGGCGGAAGAGAAGGTGCTGGGAGGAAAGGGAGTGGCGCGGGTGGTCAGACCACCAGAAGTGCAGCTGTTCAGAGGGTTCAGACCCTTCTGGAATAACAGAAGTCAAGGGGGTTTCCGTGGAGGATACAGGGGAGGATTTGGTGGAGATTTGAGAAGGAGAGAAGGGGGACAGGGGGCCCGGGACCCTAATGCAATGGATGTGGACAGAGGATGGGGGGGAGATCGGAGGTGCTTCAACTGCAGAATGTTCAGGCACATAGCCCAACACTGCAGGAATCAAAAGGAGGTCAGAGGAGGGACGCAGGAGGCATCAAAAGATCAGGGAGACCAGTAAGCCCTCGACCGGCCTCCCATAATAAATACAGTGTACTGTACGGACAGAATAAAATGGACTCTAATCGTGACACTGAGAGGGAAGTAAGACAGACACTCAAACCGTTGAGAGAAGTCTGGCTCAATGTCGGACTAGAAAGAGTGGATACCCATGAAGGGGTGTCAGTAAAGGCGTTGTTAGACAGTGGGGCAACGGGCCTATTCATGAGCAAGAAGCTAGAAAAATTGAAGAGACCAATAAAAGTGAGAAATGTAGATGGAAGTGATAATAAAGGAGGATCAATAACCCATGAAGTGGAAGTCAATCTGTACTACAGGGGACACATGGAACGAGTAAGGATGGATGTGTGTGAGCTAGGGAAGACAGAAGTAATCCTAGGGATGCCATGGCTCACGGCACATAACCCGGAAATAAACTGGGAAACAGGAGAAGTGAAGATGACCAGGTGCCCACCCCTGTGTGGTCGAACACCTGAAAAGAGAAAAGTAAAAGGAAAGCAGATGACAGTGGAAGAGGAGAAAGACTTAAGGTGGACAATAGAAGAAAGAGAAAGAAAGGAGGAGATCGAGGAGGATCACAGAAAAGTAGAAGAACTAGTGCCCCAATGCTTCCATAAGTGGAAGAAGGTATTCGGAAAAGTCAAGTCTGAAAGGATGCTAACCAGAAAACCCTGGGACCATGCCATTGACCTCAAGGAAGACTTTGTACCTAGGAAAGGACGAATTTACCCCCTGTCCAGAATAGAAAAGGAAGAGGTGCGGGCATTTGTAGAAAGCCAACTAAAGAAGGGCTACATCAGACCCTCCAAATCCCTGCAAACATCGCCAGTACTCTTTGTATCCAAAAAGGACGGGAAAAGAAGAATGGTACAAGACTATCACTACATAAACAAAGGGACGATCAAGAATAGCTATCCCTTACCCCTAATCTCAGAACTAATAGATAGTATGGGGACAAAAGGGGTGTTTACTAAGATGGACTTAAGATGGGGCTATAACAACATCAGAATCAAGGAAGGGGATGAATGGAAGGCAGCATTCACAACACACCTAGGGTCATTTGAGCCAACAGTAATGTACTTTGAACTTACAAACTCACCCGCGACCTTTCAAGCTATGATAAATGACCTCTTTAGGGACATGATCAATAAAGGGGACATAGCAACCTTCATCGATGACATATTGGTAGCAACCAAAATAGAAAAGGGGCATGACGAAATAGTGGAAGAAGTGTTGAGGCAACTAGAGGAAAACGACCTCTATGTGAAACCAGAGAAGTGTGTATGGAAGGTCAGAGAGATAGGATTTTTAGGGGTGATAATGGGACCAGAGGGGTTCTGAATGGAGAAGGAAAAGGTAGAGGGGGTCGCAAACTGGCCAACGCCACAGTGCGTTAAGGATATACAAAAGTTCTTGGGACTAGCAAACTATTACCGACAATTTGTCAAAGACTTCACTAAAATTGCCAAACCACTGCACCAGTTGGTCAGGAAGGACGAAAAGTAGAAGTGGGGAGACGAGCAGGAGGAGGCGTTCAGCAAGTTAAAAGAAATCTTCACAACAGAACCAGTACTGGCCGCACCCGATCTGGATAAGGAAATGAGGGTTGAAGCAGACACATTCAACTATGCAACTGGAGGAGTACTGTCAGCAAAAGGAGAAGATGGAAAATGGAGACCAGTAGCCTTCATCTCGAAATCGTTGAATGACATAGAGAGGAACTACGAGATCCACGATAAAGAGATGCTAGCAGTAATCCAATGCCTGGAAGCGTGGAGATACTTCTTGGAGGGAACCAGAACCAAGTTTGAAATCTGGACGGACCACAAAAACTTGGAGTACTTCATGACAAACTAAAAGTTGAATAGATGACAAGCAAGATGGGCATTATTTCTATCAAGATTCGACTTTACCTTGAAACACATCCCAGGAACCAAGATGGGAAAAGCAGATGGACTTAGCAGAAGGCCGGACTGGAAGAGAGGAGTGGAAAGGGACAACGAGGATAGAATGCTGGTAAAAGCAGAATGGCTGAGGAAAGCAGGGACAGAAGAGGTACTTATTGAAGGGGTAGACCTGCTAAAGAAAGTGAGAGAATCAAAGGCAAAAGATGACGAGGTCATCAAGGCAGTAGAGGAAATGAAACGAGCAGGGGTGAAAATGCTAAGAGACAAAGAATAGAGAGAGGAAGATGGGCTTATGTTAAAGGAAGGAAAGGTGTATGTGCCAAAGGATGAGGAGTTGAGAACAGAAATAATCCGACTACATCATGACACACTGGTGGGAGGACATGGGGGACAGTGGAAGACGGTAGAACTGGTCACAAGAAACTTCTGGTGGCCAGGAGTGACAAAGGAGGTAAAAAGATACGTGGAGAGATGCGACTCTTGCCAACGAAACAAGAACCAAGTAGCAGCACTAGCAGGGAAATTAATGCCAAACAAAGCCCCTGAAAAGCCTTGGATGCATATAACAGCAGACTTTATAACTAAGCTACCACTGGCCCAAGGATACGACGCAATATTGATGGTATGCAACTGATTAACAAAAATGGCACACTTCATACCAACAACGGACAAGACGTTGGCAGAAGGACTCGCAAGGCTGTTCAGGGACCATGTATGGAAGTTGTATGGATTGCCTGAAAGCATCATCTCAGATAGAGGAGCACAGTTTGCAGCAAACTTGATGAAGGAATTAAACCAGATACTAGGAATCGAAACAAGGTTATCAACGGCTTTCCATCCACAAACAGATGGACAAACAGAGCGGACCAACCAGGAACTGGAACAGTACCTGAGAATGTTCATCGATCATTGGCAGGAGCAATGGCCAGAATGGTTAGGGACAGCAGAGTTTGCTTATAACAACAAAGTAAACACCTCAACAAAAGTATCACCCTTCAGAGCAAACAGTGGGAGAGATCCGAGGATGGGCTTTAAAATGAGAAAGCAGGGGAAGTCGGAGGGAGCAAAAGAATTCGCAGAAAGAATGAAAAGGATACAGAAAGAGGCACAAGCAGCGCTAAAAAGAGCACAGGAGGAAATGAAGAAGCAGGCAGACAGGAAAAAGGGAGAAGCAGAAGAATACCAAGTGGGGAACTTAGTGCTGCTAAGCACAAAGGACTTGAAATGGCAAATGAAGGGAAGAAGGATGGAAAAATTGACGGAGAGATTTGTGGGACCCTACAAAGTAAAGAGGGTTGTATCAACCAACGCAGTAGAATTAGAGCTACCAAGAACGGTTAAAATCCACCCCATCATAAACGTAAGCAGAATCAGGAGATACAAAGAGCAAGTCTGAGGACAGAAGAAACAACTGGCCCTTCCAGTAATAATAGAAGGGGAAGAAGAATATGAAGTAGAAAGGGTGATGAATAAAAGGAAAAGATACAGAAAATGGGAATACTTAGTAAGATGGAAGGGATACATGGCCAAAGAAGATTCATGGGAAAGAAAGGAGAACCTAAAGAATGCAAAGGAGGCAGTAGAGGATTATGAAAGGGCATACAGGAAAGAGGGAAGAAGAATGGAAGAACACAAGGAGATGCCGGGAAGATTTATGGCAAAAACACTATACGGATGGGACGACAGGAAGTTTGATCGAGAATACCTGAAAAAATTAGAAAAAAACTGGAGAAGATGGAAAGGAGCCAAGTTCTTCTGGAGAAAGAACCTTAAAAGGGGGGGTAATGTCATAAATCACCTGCCCGAACCAAAAATAGTACAACTAGATAGATGGGAAGAACAAGAGTTATTCTTGGACAGACTAGATGAGGGTTTCTAAAAATAGAAAGGAGAGATAAGATAAGATAAGCAGGATCACATGACAGGTCACATGATGGAACCTTCTGGAAAGATCAGTAGTTACTAAGTATACATATAGACAAATAAGAATTGTGTATAAGTAGGTAGTACAATCCACCAAGGGACTCCATCGAGTTCTCTTCGTTCTCTCACAACATTGAGTGTGATAAGTCAGTCATCCCAACTAAGCTTGTCATTACACTCTACTTGTTGTCATTACATTTGATCAACAGAACCCCTCCTGTTGCGAAATTGGAAGCGTCTACCTCAACCCTGAACTCTTTATCTAAGTCAGGTGCTACTAGTAATGGTCTCATCATGAAGATTCCCTTTAACTGTTTGAATGCCTTCTGCTGTGCTTCTTCCCACTTCCATTTCTTTCCTTTCTTGTGAGCATGTTCAGGGGTTTTACTAGTGCTGCAAAATTCTTAATGAACCGTCTATAATAGTTGGCGAGCCCCAAGAACTTCCTAACATCTCTGACCATTTTTGGTACTGGCCAGTTTAACACTCCTTCCACCTTTTCTTCCTCCATCTCAATTTTCCCTTGACCCATTACTACTCCCAGGAAGTTCACTTTACTTGTTTTCCATAAGCACTTTTCTGGTTTCATGTATAAGTCATTTTTCTTATCACAAATGGTTACTTACTAGTTTGTGATTTGCAAGAGTGGTCTTCAAAAGGCTCAAAAATGCGAAGTAGTTTAGCAACAAAAGATGTTGTTAAGTCTGAGGTCTAATCCTCAGACTA
>Ga0153957_100417_pt1 | contig 18202 bp, 20 predicted proteins | sample TSFL041MetaG_FD_104745 | JGI IMG/M metagenome (GOLD analysis project Ga0153957, IMG submission 104745) | Attine ant fungus gardens microbial communities from Florida, USA - TSFL041 MetaG | ecosystem: Host-associated > Fungi > Mycelium > Unclassified | place: USA: Florida, Wekiwa Springs... | reverse complement strand
CAAAGTACCCGCATGGTAGCCTATCAGTGAACCAGGGTCAACTGAGCTTGTTGCCAGAACACACACACTCTTGAACGTCGCCATCGACACGCAAAGTAATGACCATGTACCAGCAGATACCGACGAACCAGGACGTCAGCTGAGCTTGTCTTGCAATGAGCAGCCCATCGAACATCAATCATCAGACATCAAGCATCAATCAATCCATCATCAACAAGTTGACATGTCATCAATAGCAACATTGTAATCGGGATCAAATTGTTACTAGAGGCAAAATCTAGTTACGCTCAAAGAGAGAGAGAGAGAGGAAAAAGAACCCTATACCCTTTTTACGTTGATACCCACGTAAGAGAAAAAAAGGGAGGACCGGTAAACCGGATAAGTAGAGGAAAGCGGACCGAAGGCCTGTGCAGTTATGAAATCAAGCTGATGTGATGGCGGAAGATCGGAAGGTCCGTGCGGGGATCAAATCAGATCACAACTGATCATTACCATACTGAGATGATGGGAGAGAGAGAGACATGAGCTCCGTAGTAGATAGAACACAAGTCAGATAAATAAAGAGCAGAATTCATAGTTGTGATACCAACAGCGAAGAATACAAAAGACAAAACGTAGGTGGTATACCGAAGGCGATCATGATGGAGTGATGAGATCGCAAAAGCCATTTTAGTCTAGGTGCTCTCTGGGGCAGCAGCAGTAGTAGTGGTAGTAGTAGACGTGGGAGGCAGTGGATCTGCCCGGGAAGGGGGAGTAGAGGAAGGGTGCCTACTGTGAGGTTGACTGATGTTGGCTGTTTTCCTGGTGGGAATGTCAACAGGGGGAAGAGGAGGAGGAGCAGAAGCAGGAGGAGGAGCGGAAGCATGAGGGGCAGGAGCATGGGAGGGATGATGAGACCAGGAGTGAATGGAAGGAGGGTCGCGTGGGGGTGCAGAATAGTAAGAAGGAGCACCGGAGGGAATGGGAGGAAGATGGTTGGGGGGAGTGCGGCCGCGGAGAGCAGAGGCAGCAAGAGGCCCCCGCTTGTGAGGAAACTGCTCAGGACGGGGGCGAGAGTGAGTGCGTTCAAAGAGACCGCACTTGTTGCAAAGCTGGACGAGTGTGGGTGAGGGAGCTGTTGGTGAGCCGGGAAGAAAAAAAAAACGTACCACCTTGCCGGGAGAGAGATTGGACCTACGCCAGGTAGACGTATCTGTGGTGCAGCAATTGAAGCAGCGACGGCGGACACGGTCGCTGAGTTTGGTGGCAGCATCGTCGGTGTGGACGATGGTGACTGGCTGGGGTCCTGCATAGGGGTGGTAGGAGTCTTGGCGGTGATGGGTGGGGGGAGGATGCATGGTGGGGATGGAGAACTGGGAGGGAGGGTAGATGTAGGGGTGGTCGTAGCGGTGGTGGTGATGGTGACTATTGTTGTTGTTGTTGTTGTTGGCAGCCGAGTGGTGAGAGTCAAAGTGGGGAGGAATGTAGTGGTGGGGGTACGGGGGAGGATAGGAGTGGGGAGAGCGACGGACGGGAGGAGTGCCGAGAGAGGAGCGTTCCTGGGAGGCGTCGGAGGGGGCTGGAGAGTGTGGATGGTGGGGAGGAAGAGTGGCAATGGGGGGCGGCGAGTTGGAGGAGTGCTGCTGCTGCTGATAGCGGATGCGGACATTGACGGACATGTCGCTGGTGGTGTTCCTGTTGGTGTTCCTGTGGTTGTGGTTGTTGCTGTTGTCGGTGCGCAGGGCAGGATCGATGGCGTCGTCGTCCTTGCCGTCAGAGTCAGCTTGCCTGGGAGAGCACGTCAATCACCATCTCGCTTTCTCTCTCTCCATTTAAAAACCCACGCACCAGCCCAGTGTTGCCATCGAAAAAAAACACGAACAACCGTGGGCGCCATCACCCCACTCCATCACCACTCCTTTCGGGCGCCGCTCCAACACGGCTTCTCGGCAGATCTCAGATCACCCACGCTTTGGCCCACCCGCGAAGGAGCCAATGCCTATTGGATCGGTCCGATGCCCATTTGCCTCGTCCTTCCTCTTCCTTTTACGTCTCTCCAACACGTATCCTCCACGTAACACACTCGGAACCGTCTTTCCACCTCTCCTCCAACTGATCCCATCACATCATCATCAATCCTCACCCATTGCAGAATCACTCATCATCAATCCTGACTCGAATCATCAAACTCATCATCCTCCTCTCGGCATGTGAATCCCTCCCGGTATTGCCCATGTGATTAGCTTCCGCTTACAAATACCAATGCGCCTCCCTCCTCTTCATCACCGTCCCAATGTCTGCTTACCACCGTCTCCTTCAAAAACACGACAACGATGTCGTCATCGTTTCCGCCCTCCGCTCCGCAATCACAAAGGGCAGGAAAGGCGGGTTCAAGGATACAAAGCCCGACCTCATCCTCTCCAACGTTCTCAAGGCTGTATATACGCGTGTCAACCTCGATCCCAAGCTCATTGAGGACATTGCTGTCGGAAATGTACTTCCTCCCGGTGGTGGCGCTTCCGCTGCCCGTATGGCTGCCCTTCATGCCGGAATACCCAATACCACCGCTCTCAACACTGTCAACCGTCAGTGCTCGTCAGGCCTCACCGCTCTCACTCAAATCGCCAACGAGATCAAGGTTGGCCAGATTGATATTGGCATCGGTACGTTTCCTCCGATATCCCCATTCCCAACTCATCCTTGCCACAGGTGCTGGTGTAGAGTCCATGACTCATGGTTTTGGTTCTCGTGCCGCTCCAGAGGTATCTGATGCCATTCTTGCCAATAAAGAATCCGAAGACTGCTTGATTCCCATGGGTATCACCTCAGAAAATGTTGCCGCTGACTTCCATATCCCTCGCAAAATTCAAGACGAATTCGCTGCACGTTCTTTCCAAAAGGCTGCAGCCGCCAACAAAGCTGGCAAGTTCAAAGACGAAATCATTCCCATAAAAACAACGATCGTCGACCCCAAGACAGAGAAAGAGGTCGACATCGTTGTAGACTCTGACGATGGTATTCGTGATGGTGTCACAGCTGAGAGCCTTTTCAAGCTCAAACCCGCCTTTACCAAGAACGGCTCCACCCATGCGGGTAATGCTTCTCAGGTCTCAGATGGTGCCGCCGCCGTCCTCCTTGCTCGCCGTTCCGTTGCCACCAAGCTCGGTTTACCTATCATTGGCAAATTCGTCAACTCTGCAGTGGTTGGTGTACCCCCACGCATTATGGGTGTTGGGCCTGCGTTCGCTATTCCTAAAGTCCTCGAACTGGTCAGTCTGAGTAAAGATGACGTTGATTTCTACGAGATCAACGAGGCTTTTGCGAGCCAGGCAGTTTTCTCTATTCAACATCTCCAGATTCCCTTTGAAAAGGTTAACCTGAACGGTGGTGCTATTGCCATTGGTCATCCTCTTGGCTGCACTGGTGCTCGTCAGGTTGCTACTGGTCTCAATATCGCCAAGCAGACTAATAAGCGGGTGTTTGTTACATCAATGTGCATTGGATCGGGTATGGGTATGGCTGCCGTGTTTGTTAGTGAACATTAGAAATTATATTTCTCTTGATTCGAGCTTTCTTTGTTGTGTAGTTTTATTCCCTTATATTGCATCTGGACATTTGTTTGTCACATATTTATATCCCGCTATTCTTGGATATGTTCAGCTGTGATGACTAACGCCAGCCCTTCTAACTCCGAAATGCTCACTATCGCCATCCTCTGCTTGGCGCTGCGGGAGACTATTCGCGTCAGTGCTTCTACGACCGAATTCTGCATGACCTAGGGTCTCTTTATTATGACACCTATCCACCCGTCCTCCCTCGAGTCGACTCTTCAGCTCACAGAGGAAAAAATGATGCGTACCATTGTGAGGTTGAACGTGGTTCAATTGCAGATGACTTTGATTGACTATCTGCTACGCTCTCGTCTTCAGAGAAGACTTTCCAAGTGGAATGAATAACTCTGAATTCCTGCACCTTGAAAGTATGCATTGATAGATGATTGTTGTTGAACTTGCATACAAAATGGTGAATGCACTACAAGCGAGGTCTCACAACACTTACTATGAGACTACACGAAAAAACTACGACAGCCCGAAGACAGCCCGAAGTGATCCTGTATCCTTATCTAAGCAAGGAATAGTTGCAAGTTAAAAATAACCGGTTTAGTGTGAGTCGGCTCATTCTGACAATGACATGCTTGCTCTCTCTCTCTCAATGCCAATGCCTAATTGGGGATCCTGAGGCTGTCCTTGAACTGATCCAACCATTAGATGACAACTCCAGAGTCATCCATGGTGAAAAAAAACGTAATCTTTAAGTGACCATATTTTGGGTGTGAGAGAGAGCAGACAACAGTGGCGCAATAGTCGTGGAGGCACGGACATGGACAAAATCGCGTGCGGATCGGCAGGTACGCATGCACTCCCAAAATCTCTTACATGAACAGCTCAAGTGCTGATGACGATTTGCCATACCCCAATCAATCACAGAAAGTCGCGTTCTCCCAAGACGCTATCTGGTCTATCAAGGTCAGTTTTTTTATGAACTAGCCAAATTTTTCATGCCTCTCGAACTGGGTTCTGTCACTGGAGCTGGCCTAATAAAGATTTCATACCATACAAGTTAGGGATAAAGACACAAAGGCAGCCCAAGCAAATGATCATCAATTGAACGGACGTGCCACTAGTCTTGGTCTTGTGAAGATCTATCAAAGAAACAGGGGTATCAATAAAACGTGACTTGCGCATGCAAATGAAGTCAACAATGCTGTGGAGGTATACAGTTCTCCAATCTTTTCCTCTGTTCTTTCCCAATGAAACTTGACATCAACTTATACTTCGACTCCAGAAATTGGATAATTCCATGAATGCTTGCCTTGCATTTGGATAGTTTTTTAATATATTCCAAGCAGAGTCAGTGACATCTCTACCGTAATTTGAAACAGCAATCCACCCGTAGCTAGTCCAGAACTATTTCGCGCCATCAACAAGATTGTCAGACTGATAAGCCATTATACTACTAGTACGCTGCGGCAAGGATACATATGCCTGTGCCACGGCCGCGCCACTCGCCCGCACCAAAATATCATATACATATAAACATTTTTCTATGTCGCAGGTTTGTATTCAATCACAATCTTTCCATGAGGATATGACGGATAGATTTCATCTCGCACCGCCCATTCTAAATGATGGATGAACGGACGGACTGAGAAGTCACTGACCTTGGGAACCAGACCGCTGTCATCAATTCACTGGCTGTCAGAATTTTAGAGGGCCATGGCCGATACTAGTCTACTTCCGTTGTACCAAAATACCATGCGAGGGCGAAGGTGAAGTGAGAGGGACATTTACAGTACAATCCAATACGCAAAACCATTTTATGGTTGATGTTACCTATAGATGAAGCATCAACACTTATCACATTCTTGTGATATAACTAAGCCGATGAATTGGCCAAGAACTCTGAGCTCACTATACCCGACCATGGCCCTCTATGGAAAGTTCATGTGCAGCTGACAGTGCGGTAGATGTAGGAGTCCCACATCCTATGGTCAACAAACATGATCATCGCTTCGAGGCACTTTGAAGACCTTGCAGGAAGGAAATATCTTCTTTGTACGCTTTCTTAATACTGCATATTACGCTCCTTTTTTTTTCTACTGAAAGAGAGTGCACCATCTTCCAGGGGAAGAATACAGGAATTACAAATACATCCCAATAGCTATATCTTCCGGAGGAGGACAGTTAAAAAGTTTTTACTAAGTTTATGGCCTAGTCTGAAATCCACAGCGGGCCTACCAGCCTCCTAAAACCATTAAATTAATGACTGACTGAAAGACCTCCAAAGGAATCACAATCCTCCAATCTCTTCTCTGGTATTTTTTCTCCCTTCTTCCCTATATTATCGTGTGCTCAATGAACACAACCCCGCGTTACTATCTCAAAAAAAAAAACCAATTTTTTGCAGATATACAAGTACAGTAAGTAATAGGTTGAGTCAATGGTACTCATGAATGTCACTGATAAATGGAAGGCAATGGTTTGAGTGATAAAGAACCGAGCAAAGGTAAATTAACGCATAGCCACTGTTAGTGGGACGCCCACCGGTGATCAAACGCCCATACCTCGGAATTCAATGCGGGTCAACTTGATCAGACCCTATGAGTTTCTCGGGTTTCCACATTGATAGACATTGATCGGCGCTCTCGACCAGGGATCGTTTTACAATTGCTCCGTTGTTAACTCACATACAATCATTCTTGAGAACTTCTCCTAAGCATTTATGACTTGATAGGGAGATCATAAGCCACAAGCGCTCGAAGCTTACTCGCACTAGAACTGCTCAACAATTTGTTTCACAAACTGAGACGTGGATTGCAGTTTGAGCTATATCAACGTAATCGTCCCTCATGTTTCATCTGTCAGGTCTTTCCCTTTGGATAGTACATTGATGAAACAGCTACTCTTGGATCTTGGATGTATCATCTGAATGTTTCGTGATACTAATACAGTGGCATTGACTACCTAGAGTTGAGAGCAGCTTTCGCCTAATAGTTGATCAGGAACAAGGTCCTACAGGTTGAGTGCACCGCCATTGTTTCCTTTAGCAGAGACTCCTTTGATGTCCCCGAAAATCTCGGTAAAGGGTCCTGTAGCCCTTGCTCCGCACATCAACCACTGTCGATTGCTCATATTACTAATACTGCCAACTAGTCGCATCACTATGGCCCACTCAAAACTTGCCGAGCGTGGAAAAACCAATATAGCCGTTGCTCCTTTGCTCTTGATAGGTAGAAGAGAAGCGGCCTTATATTTCCAGTCGTGGAACTAGACGTGCGATGATGATGAGAAAAATCCCAGGATCGCGATAATTGACAGTGCTGTGCACGTGTCCTCAAGTATAATTACCTGATACTTCATTTCCTCAGCGCTGCCATGACAAATCACTCACGACTACTTGCTTACAAGTTTTCTTATCAATTCTAGTCTAATTTGAAGCACAAGACGTTGAGTCCAGATACCTGTATCAGAACTTCCGGCGGCCGAGGACATGTACTCGTGCTTGGCGCTTACGCAGCATTCTCGTCAAAAAAAGAAAGCATCGCGCCAAAGTCGTCGATCGTCACGTGGGCCAATTGCTCTATCAGGGAGCAATCTGAAATGACTTGGATACCGAAACCGGAGATCCAAGCAGACATTCTAAGCGATGCCTGGGAGCTTGCAGCTAGCCGAATGATAATGCATCTACCTCCGAAATCGGAGACACCTTAATCTCAGAATAAGAAGGATGGTCTTGCATTCTTTCTCCTCACCTCCTCACCTCATTCTACTCCTACCAACCCTTGTAGAAGACGCCAATGCAAGTGGTACCACCGACAGTTCATCTTGCCGACATACTTGACCGACCCCAATGGTTGAATGCATTAGAGGCTCGACGAAATAGGTTCAAGTACACTCCATTCCTCATGGAACTTTGGGCAGAAATGGTAGAGCCGTTTCTCCCACTTCATATTGTTGAAGAACTGACAGGTTCAGGTCGGCTGTTTCATTTATTCATTCTTGTGTGAGTATTTCAACTGTTAACAGTATATCTGTAATCCATTGACCTGCGATCAGCTATAGCCTGTGGACTGGCTCAATTGAATGCCATTGTAAACAATAACCCAACGCTTGCTTGTGAGTGAACAATCGCACAAGAAAGAATCAGCAGACAAATTAAGTATTAATTTACAGCTGGGCCTTTACAAGTCGGACTGAGCGTCGCGTTTGGCATTATCTTCTGTGTTTCAACATCTGGAACGGTGTCTGCAGGCCATTTTAATCCGAGTATTACAATCGCATTTTCTCTCTTTCGTAGATTTCCCAAGTGGAAAGTTCCATTGTGAGTGGATAGCTCTTTGTAGGGTGTTATTCATCATCCTCATGATTCACAGCTATATCGTCTCTCAGATTCTAGGTGGATATCTTGCATGTGCAGGCGTTTATTTCCCATTTCGTTATGTGTTTCTCCAAATCGAAGATGTAATGCGACAACGTGGTGTACTCGAAGAGCTCCAATTCACTACTCAGGGTCCCAGCGGCGTTTTCGCATTCTATGTTCCGCTCGGTCAGACGATCTGGGGAGCTTGGCTGAGCGAATTCCTTGCGGTTAGTCACTCAAACACAATAAGCTGTTACGCTGACTCATCAAATTTTGTAGAGCCTTACGGCATACACGACATTTTGGGCTGTTATGGACCCTAGCAATACATTAGTGACACCACGAATGTCTACTTGGGTTGGGGCATTCGCAGTGTGAGTTATCATCTAACTTCTCTCCTTAAGGCAAGGTCTGAGACGAGATCCTCCTCCATTTAGCGGTGTTTCCATATTCTCTTTTAGCTCTATACTCAATGCTTCACGAGACATGGGAGGCAGGTTGTGGGCTTTGACAATCTGGGGCAGAGGAGGTAAGCTTGTAGTCTTGCTCTCCTGCAATTTTTCTCATCACATTGTAGCGAGTGGGGGCTCGTATGCTGCAATATCCTCTCTGACGGGTACCGCTGGAATGTTGGTTGCAGCATTTCTCTACGAGTTATTCATGCTTGACTCACGGAGAGTCGTCAACCTTGAGTCACTCGAACATGTCCGGCTGCTGACAAACAAGCTTGACTATATCGATGAAAAATCGAAGGACTCTAGTGTCTCATCGTTCATCGGTGTGGCTCAGACTGGGAGATCAACAAAAAGGAATAGTCATACAATTACCCTGGCAGGAGTTGTGGACAAAGCTCAAGAGATTGTATGACATTGATTGCTCGAAAATAATGGACTATTCCACCTACGACCCTTGCATTTGATCCATGATTTGCTGTGATATTACATGTATTTGTACTTTATATTCAGGACTAATTGAAACACAATATTTTTCTCTGGGCCATTCTACCTCGGGGTGACTACTTCAGCCACCGATCAATGGTGCCCCCTGTGGATAGGGCTGAGACAGCTTTAGGGAATTTTGCTTATACATGTGAGCTTGCTGCGAGAAGTTATGAGGTTACAGAGTATCCCGATTGGCTTAGAAATTTTAATAACAATTATTCCCATCACGCAACTTCTTTCCTTGCTCAGGTAGGTCCTCGCGTTCCCTACTCTGACAGGTCATAAATTTAATCGTAGATAAGATTAAGTAAGTCCTTGACATGGTAGAGAAAAGAATGTTCAAGAATCCTCATCAGGGGATATAAATATGTGAAGCCTTATCTTACAATTATCATGATACTGTTCCTTTAGGTATAGACAAACTTAGCCATAGTTCACTGTGGTATGACGCATAGCAGTCAGAAGATTGACGTCTAACATTCGGGATGAATAAGATAGACATCTCATTTGGAGCATCACAGTAGATGATTTGGTAATAAAAGGATATAAATAAAATAAAATAAAAATGCTCTGGAGTCCAGAGATACAAAATGCTTAGAGAGCAGGGAAAAGTATGTTACTAGGAAGAGAAAAGAGACACATCCAGATCAGGAGAGTATTGTCAATCTTCATGACGAATTTATATATCTCAGGTGATAACTATTTACCTGACAAATTTATAGATCTAATTAATAGTTATGAGTGGCTGAAGATAAAAATTTTATAAGGAGCAGCAGGGACCCAGAGTGATAATAAACACTCGGGATTGTGGAACGAGAGATGTATATGGTATTGTATCACCAAATACATTATTAAAATGCAAGCCTCACTTTTGTAAGTTCTTCCTCGATATTACTGATATCCTTCATGAGCACGTCAAGCCTCTGCTCTAAGTTTGAATAGTCTGCGTAATCTTCGTCCGAACATGCTCTATGGTTTGTTCCTTCCCATCGGTCACACTCATTTTGCGTGAAAGAGCGCATTTCCTTCTTCAAGCCCTGAAAGACATTGAAGTTCCTTTGTTTGGATGACATGATATGACCGTGTGCATCTTTTGTTTGAGTCTCTGTGCATGTCATTCTAGGCAGTCGAACACCTGGGATTCTAAGTCGTGAAATAACCTCATCTTGTGGGCATGCGACTTTATTGCCTCGGGGATCCTCACTTTGCGCTCGTGAAAGTAGAATCGGCGGAAAGTTGGCCAACAGTGTACCAGGGGTTACTGACATACTCGAACCACTCCCACTCGGTCTTGTAAATAACGGCATTGAGGCCGTGGTATTACTTGTGGACGTAGACAAATTCCCAATCATCATTGTTGGCATCATCATCGTGGTCGTCGGGGTTCCATTCCGTCGTGGCAATGACAGTGACATCGATAATACTGAGGCAGGCCTAGGACTTGGGCTAGGTGGGCCCTCTGACTCTGTGAATTCCGTATCGGGTTCAGAGGAAGAGGAAGAGGCACCATTATCACTACCAGTGATCGAGGGGGCAGTGATCGGATAAAGTGAGGTATCAAGTGGATTTGAAATATTGCGCATATTAGAACCCGGAGGGACACTACTTCCCGAAACAGACGAAGACAACGATCCCGAAACATGTGAGAGGGACCGGTAGTCGGGCATTGGTATGGGGTCACAGACGAATCTCAATTCCTTGCACACAGATCCATATCCTGACCGGGAACGAAGTGAGGCAGGGTTGTTCAGGATCCTTGGCTTCCTTCCACTCTCGAGCACCTTCTTCCTCGCACTCATCCCAATACAATCAACTAGCTGCTTCATGGCTTCTCTGTCCGATAAGTCCCTACGCTGAACCGTACGAGGCGCGCTGCGGGGAAGTGTATTTGTCCTGAACGGCGTGAACATATAACGGCGATTGTTAGGAGTACAAAAAGTATTACATCGCGATAAGGGCGTTGTCAAATTACGGGATTCGGTAGATGCAGGATGAGGTGTGAAAAGATGCGGCGCAGCACCAATTCGCAAGAATTGGGATGTACTTCGTGTGCGATATCCTCCCAGGGGCGATGAGATCTGGAATTGCAGTGAGGAAAATACATCCCGAGCTGGGCCCCAGGAAAATCCAATGAATGCTGTCGAAGGATCTTCTTGCAATGCTGATTTCGCAGGGGTCGGAGGTTTTTGTCGTAAGGCTGATACGCTTATAGACGAGCTAGCAGGCAGCGGGGACGATTGGAAGAGTGTTGAAAAAGCAAAACCTTGAGATAGAGACTCCTCGTACTGTGACTTCCTGAGTGTTTCAGCCTGGACCACTTGTTGTTCATTATAGGTGAACTGCGGCAGGTGTAGACCTTGAGGTGCTCGCTCTGTTAACATTGTGAATTAGAAACATACATCTTTTGATGTAATAACGCACGCTGATGCAGATTCGCCCAATCTATACCTTCAAATAATGGATGCCCCACAATCTCTGTGGTGCTACACCGACCTATTCGATGCTCTGGGCGTGTAAGTAATCTATAGAAAAACCTGAGCTGACAAACAAGTGAGCATTAATGAGATCCTACTTGCGGATGAGGTCTTTGTAAACAGATGGTACAGGAATGTTACCATCGAAACGAAGACACCTCTGATAGATTTCAGCACGAAAAGAAATAACAGACATGAATCACGTACTTCGTGATTCATAATCTTCTGATACGTATGACGGATTTCATTTGCGAAGAACGGAGCAACTCCATATGCCATCTCGTATAACATAGCACCAAAGCTCCACCAGTCAGTTTCTACTCCATAACCATATTCTGCTTCATCATTCATTGGCGAAGGAAGGGTCGAGAGCTCTCTTCCCTCCAACTCTAACGCCACTAATGCAGCTTCGTGTGCTTGAAGAATCTCTGGCGATATGTAGTCGCAAGTACCACAAGGGGCAAGGCAGTAACGTTTCGGAAGGCGCTGGGATCCGTCAGGCCCGGGTGGGAGAAGTGGTGCAGCAGAACCGAAATCTATAAGCAGCAAGTGTGAATCCTGCTTGAGAACAAAATTCTGTGGTTTGATGTCACTGGCGATTCTAAGCTGGTTCAATGCAGGGAGAACGTAGATAGGACTCACCGATGTGCAAAGCCCTGGGTATGGCACCACTGAATGGCACTGACAATTTGAGGTATCCACCATCGTAGATCAAGGTCGAGAAGCTTACCATTGTGGGGACTTGATTCAAGAACATCCCACAATGAACCACCCTGGGCATAGTCCATGACGAGATTCAAATGCGTAGGCGTTTGAAACGCACAAAGGAGATGAGGCACCCACTTGGTCTCTGTTTTCAATGCTTGTAACAAGATATCACGTTCAAATTGCGGGAAACATTGCTAAACGGGTCAGTAAGGTTGTACACATGGAAGGTGGTGATTCCTCACATCGCGTGTTCGCAAGGCAAAACGCTTTTCTGTAGATTTTCGGACGTACATTCGCCCATCTAGGCGGCAAGTGACGACGTCAATCTTCTCCGGCGTTTAGCTCCATATGTCAAACATGAAGTTCTACTTACAACGCCAAATTGTCCGTACTCAAGGGTTCCTACTATATAAAGGTCTTTATCCTGGAATCGTAAGAATTCGATTTCGATCGTTTTCGCTTTATTTGCATAAGGATAAGGCTGTATTCAGTGGAGTCGATCCTTACGGGTTTGTCCAACGACATTCTGGCCATGAAGAAGACGATCTAGTGCAACTCCATCTGCATCCTCGTCTCCATCGCTCCTGAGAAGTACAGCGAGCTTGGACTTGCGTTGCAGCCATGAGAGAGACATGCATCAGGTTGTAAACTCTGAAACTAATTCCTAGCAGCTATCTCACACGAACCATCATCACCAAAACTTTCTCACACAGCGGGCATTTAACTGTCAAGTCCCTATTTGGGTGCAACTGTCAAGTGACCTGTCAAGTCATCTGTTACCTGATCTATCAAAAGTCACACATGTGTGACATTGCAACTTGGTGTGTTTGAGCCTTAGCTACCCACTATGAAAACACTCATCACCCCAAAAATCCAATCTATCAAATTGTACTGTTGAGATAGCTTCTTAGTTAAACTACTTGACATCATTGAGACACAGTCTCTGATTGTTTAAATAGCTGGATTATGTTTTCTTCTATCTTTTAGCCATTTATCACATGGGGTAATATCTAAGATGAGCAGTACCATGTTATCTCTTGGATTTATTAGCTTATAACAATATCTAGTATACATTTTGTTTGAGGTAATTAATATAGCCATCTACCATATTAGTTGATATCTGAGTGTACATTTTATTCTACAATCATTGATTTTCAGCTTACTACCCATCTTGAAAATCTCTTTTGAGCCCAATAGGCTATTGTAGAACAAAGTCTTAATCTGCAACTAGAGCATGAGAGAGTAGAATAGATGCAACTGTTATAAAAAAGTGACTACTAAATAGTACTATAGAAGTATAACAAAATACTTATTCAATGAACTATATAAATAGCTGGACCCTTATTAGCAAGTTGTTATGAATTGCCATTTTCTCTAAGTTAATATTTATTTTTCTTTTCATTTAATTTTGGGTTTGTAAACATGTACAAACAAACAAATGTATAAGTAGTGTAAACCAAACTAGCAAGAACTCTAATAAGTTCTCTTTATCAACTCTGATATAGAGTAGGTACTAAATTAAGGTTAACCTTGATCTGAGTTTAGTTTCTTACACAAGTAGCCTTGTTAATATTGCCCTTTTGGTAAAGTAATAAACCATATAGTACATGACTACTAGTCTATAGTATAACTGTGACAGTAACAGTAAGTACAGTGTTATAAACTGCCCAATTCCTCTAAGTCAATATTTATTTTCCTTTTCTTTTTCTTTTTCTTTTCTTTTATTTATTGGATGCACAAGAACTTATTACCAAATTGGGAACAATGACTCAAAAGGGAAACACAAGAGAGAGCTAATATGTACAAATAAATATTTTGTATAAATAGTATAAACTAATTATCAAGAACTCTAGTGAGTTCTCTTTGTCAACTCTGACTAGATAACCATGTGACTGTATTTGGAAAAGATATACACATATTAGCACATCAAATGGGTACCAAATAGATTTGTACTAGGTATATATAGGCAAATTCATTTGGCATGATATACAAGTATTGGATTTCTATAACCAGGCTACTCAGTTCTGCAATTAAATAATATTTTAGTCCTGGTTCTACTCACCCAGGATGCCCAGTTCTGTTTACCCAGGCATTAAATAATATTTTCAACCTGGTTCTACTCATCCAGGATGCCCAAATTGGAGTCCTCAACCCCTCCTATAAATAATACCTCTAGCTTTGACTAAGGTTGTCCATGCTGATTCAAAATGCAAAGCTGGACTTCTGCATTTTAAGTTGCTTTGAGATGATACCTACTACCACTACTGCTGCCACTGAGGCATCAGCACAATAGGAGACCAAGTATTGAGTACAGTGACATGCAGATGAACATTTAGATGATAATAGGAGATGTAGATGATGTGTCTGTGAAATGTGTTATCAGCTGAATGAAGATGAATTCTTTTTAGAAAAACAAACCTTGCTACAGTGGCTAGGACTAGTGATATCTAGGCATGAGCTGACTTTATGGTCTGCACATATGAACAGATCAATAAACAGATCTAGAGAGGGTATCTGTTGATAGGGATGGTAAAGGAAATTTAAGTATAGATTTGATTTGTAGGGGGAAAAGGGGATTTCAGATAGGGATATAAATGTGCTTTACTGTCCTTACAAAAGTGGGTACTACCAAGTCAGAGAATCAAAATCTCCAAGTCATTCCACAATTGTGTGCAATCAAGTAGGCACTGAGGAAATAATCAAATATAAAAGAGAAGGGCTCATGAGATAGTAGACATTTGTTATTAGACACTAGAATAAAAGAAATGTTTTTAGTTTCCACTCAAGAGCACTCTCACCAGTCAGATCTCAAAGGTGTGTGTTCCTCTCATACCATAGCACTACTATCCAAGGTACTAGTCTAGTAGGCTGGCTTGCCGTTGGTATAGCAGTCCTACCTAGATCTCACATTGCCCTCATGCAAGCTTGCTCTCAACTGACCATACAATTGGCAGCTTACTCCAAAAACACATAGCGAGCGGTTTAGCTCCTAGTCCAAGCAAATGCCCAAGTCCTCCTTTAGAGTGGGTATTCCTTAAGGGAAGTTTTATAGAGTTTTTATCAAAAAGAAAGGGAGAAAATAAGCTTTTAGTCACTCAAGTTGAGTTTCAGCTCTAGAGAAACAAAGGGCAAAGATGGGGGTTCTTCTTCTTGCACCTCTCCGTGCTACTAGAGTATTATATTAGTATTACAAAGCCCAGAATGCAACAAACAAGATAAGAAAGAAATCCTCCTGATTACTCAAAAAGGCAGGTAAAATAAGTCAAGTCCATATCTGATTATGCAACAGCCACTCTCCATACTCCTTGTCCATTTCCTACCAACTTTCTTTATCTCATCAGCTGACCTTGAGCCTGTTCTAAGTGTTCTAGGGTGCTCAAGAGGTACTTTGGACATTGGTCCAATTGCTCTTGAGTGCATCTTCGTCATTAATGTCACTCCTCTCTGCTTCCAACTCTCCTAATTCCTCTCCTAAACCTTCCTCTACTTTGTCTCCTGTTTTCTGTTCACATCTCTCAGGTCCTTCTTCTTCCTATCCCTTCCCGATGATGTTTGGCATATCCTCATCTTGTTCTTCTATATTTGGATTGCTGATCAGGACTAATGCATGGCCTTTGATAGTGTTTCTATTATAACTAGGGGTCAGTTATTGGGTAATGTCATTACCAAGGAAAATGCTTCTAAGGTCAAGTTCACTCTCGAGAGCACTTCTAGGGGGGAGTCTGTCTTATAGATATGATATGAGGCTATCCAGAAAGTGTTATGAGGTACCAATAGTGGTGATCGCAGCCACTACTCCGCTACTCAGATAATGTTCTCAAGTAATGACTGGACTTCTAGTAGTTATGTCTGGGGAGCCAATTTTCTCTCGAGAGCTGTTTATTATGATTATTAGGTTTTGAATGTCACTTATATTACCAAAATTAATTATCAGGTATAACAATATAGGAACATCATGATCCATAAAAGGGACAAGCATAGGAAGATCGAGTGATGATTTGAGCTAGATCACACACCTATCAGGCAGCTGCCATGTGTGGAAAAACATGTGGGCAGAAGCTGTCTGATATGGGGAATTACTTAGGACTTGATAGATGGTAGTTAATAGATACCATGATCTCTCTTAGAAGAGACTAGCCACAGCCACATGTAGTATTATAAATAGCTGGTCAATTCAGAGAGGGAACTCTGTTGAGTTTTCCTTATCTTAACCTCATACCCTCTGAGGGGGATCCAGGATTGTTCTATAGGTCCTAACAATAAGTAGCTAGGCCAATTAGCGAGGGCTCTAATGAGTTCTCTTTGTCAACTCTGACTTAGAGTGTGGTCTTAAGCTAACTCAGCTAACAATCACTACATCAGAGTTAACAAAAAGAATTCATTAGAGTTCCTACTAATTGTTCTACACTACTTATACAATTTAATTATTTGTACCCATTAGGTTTCTCTCATGTTCCCCTGTTGAGTCACTGTTCCTGATTTGGTAATAAGTTCTTGCACATCCAATAAAATAAAAGAAAAGAAAAATAAATATTGACTTAGAGAAAATGGGCAATTCATGACAGAAAGGTATATAAGTAACTACTAAGCCCACTCAATTGTAAGGTCTGGTCTAGGCTAGTACCTAAGTTTGGTCCTAACTGTCCACCTCTGGGGTCTAAACTTCCCAGTCAGTCCACTTAAGCCTATGGCCCAGCTATGAGGAAGTTGGAATTGGTCTGAAACGACCACATACCGAGAGCAATGAGAGTAAGATTGGACAGGAATCAAGGTGATCGGTGTCCTAGATATGGAAATGAGTTCTAGTATAAGAGTTTAGTCTTTGGTGAGCAACCTCAGGCTTAACTCCACTCTAAGTTAGAGTTAACAAAGAGAACTTGTTAGAGTTTCTGTTATTTGGTGTACACTACTTATACAAGTCCAATTATTTGTCCTTGTTTACTAATCCAACAATATTACATAATTAAATGAAAAAAAGAAAAAGAAAATAAATATTAACTTAGAGAGAAAAAGTGATTTATAACAAGGAGTATATCTTAAATACTAGTTGTTATGGACCAGCCTAGTTCTAAAATTGTATGATTAGAGGAATGGAAAGAGTAGAAACTCTTCTCTGATAGATTGGACAAGGTATTATAAAAATAGAACAAGAGATAAGATCAGATCAGATAAGGGTCACATAATCTGATCACATAATAGCAACTTCTAGAAGGATTTTTTTTTTGAATTATCAATTATAAAGCCAACTACTCTAAATACAAATGAATAGAAGACAATCAGGAACACAGTGGCAGACCCTGCAGCATATATTGTAAGTATGCCTCCTAAGTACCAACTATGTAGTTAGTAGCCTAGGTAGCAAAGAGCGAGAAAACTACACTAAATAACAGACTCTTTACCTCCAAGTATTTGCCTTCCAAAAACATTTATCCATCTAAAGACCTCCTCACCCCTTCCATTCATGATATCCACCACCCTACCCTAGCCTTCAGCCTCTGTCATAGAACTTGATTGTCATGGAACAATCCCATTGGGATCAGGTGACAGATACCAAGACAAGTGCTCTGGTCAAACCCCTTTTCAAGGGTACCAGTGACTTCCCCAGGGTTATCCTACTCTGAGAGAGAGCTCAAAGTGGTTTGTCTTTGTATCTATCATGCCCTAATATACTTCCCAAAGGTGATACCCAGATTTTGTAGAGAAACACATATATTTGTGGCAAGCTATAGGGAGCTCTTTCATATGGGTGTCGTCCAGTAATAGAGTGTTCATAGGATTCTTTTCAAGGGTGAATTCCCTCCAGCCATTAGTTCAACCTCTAGATAATGCTCTCTTTCAGCCTCAATAAAAAGTGGGTGCAAAGAAAACATGCTGTCATTATGTTCCCAATACATAAATGAATGCACAAATGTGCCGTCCTCAAGGGCAATGAGAAATAAAGATGGATGGGTGACTTTATGACAATATTAGTGAGATGTCATAAATCGCCTGTCTGAACCAAAAATAGTACAACTAGAGAGATGAGAAGAATGAGAGCTATTCTTAGATAGACTAGATAAAGGGTTCTAAATATAGAAATGGAGATAAGATAAGATAAGATGGGATCACATGACTTGGTCACATGACAAGTCACCTGATGAAATCTTCTGGAAAGATTGGTAGTTACTTAAGCATACACAT
>Ga0153957_100414_pt1 | contig 18382 bp, 24 predicted proteins | sample TSFL041MetaG_FD_104745 | JGI IMG/M metagenome (GOLD analysis project Ga0153957, IMG submission 104745) | Attine ant fungus gardens microbial communities from Florida, USA - TSFL041 MetaG | ecosystem: Host-associated > Fungi > Mycelium > Unclassified | place: USA: Florida, Wekiwa Springs... | reverse complement strand
TATCAGGGACGCCGGATAAAGTGGACAGGACCAAGATCCAGAAATGAAACGCGAGACTATCAGGGACGCCGGATAAAGTGGACAGGACCAAGATCCAGAAATGAAACGCGAGACTATCAAGTACGTTGAAAAATTCGTTGATGAGAGTTCTAGCCAAATTCTCTCTTGAAAAGTGAATTTGCAGTCTTAGGCTCTTTATATACGAGGAGGATGACTAGAAACGGCGTGGTGTAGGACATGTCTGCCGTTGCTTCAGCTAGATTGAGTGGAAAGACCGATATGAATGAATCTGACGATCCGCACATGCTCCTCCTCAGCATCCATTTGAGCATGACACTGATTGTGCGAGTGTAGATCCGATGAAACATGCGTCCAAAATGGTGGCCAAATTTCTTATTTGACTGCTGATTATTGTGGAGACAAGGACTACTTAGACGCTCCGGGCCTCCGAGAGGCCGGCGTTCCACAAAATACCGGAGGCACCGATATACTCTTGCCATCATCACCTTTGACAACATAAAGATGGCGGTTCATTATCTTGCGTTCTGTGCAGTAGGAGTCACTGTGCTGAAGGAGTTGAACGCAATCATAAAAGAGCCATACATGGTCTGTTACATTACAATTGACACTTGTTCGCGTCATTAATTCGCTGTTTCCAGGATGAGCCATTCCACATATCCCAGGCACAAGCATATTGTCGTGGCGAATTCTTATCTTGGGATCCAAAAATCACGACTCCTCCCGGTCTGTGAGTTCTTTCATGACATCCTATGCCTCTGGCATGCAACCTGCACGTAGAGGATGACTATCTTGTTTTTTGAGGTATCTCCATATACGCAGTGGAATACAGTACTGAAACAATTTGCTCATCAGTTACATCATGTCCCTGCTGCTGAAACGAGTTTTCTTGTTCGAGTGCAATGTAGCCATGTTTCGACTCACCACTCTGCTTTCCTTGCTGGCTTTACCGGTTGTCTTAACACGACTTCTGTGTTATCACAAGCGAGAGCGACCGCCCGCCTCGATCATAGTTCCTGTTCTCGAGGCGACTGTGCTCGCAACTTTTCCTCTGTCCTGGTTTTTCGGCTTCCTTTACTATACAGATGTTCCAAGCTTGTTGTTCGTGGTTGCCACCATCTCAGCTGCAATAGAAGATCGACATTGGCTAGCCGCACTGGTGGGTATCCCATGATGAAATCTTCATTGTACTATTATGAAGTGATAAGAATATCAGCTAGGTCTGATCAGCTGCACCTTGAGACAAAACAATATTGTCTGGGTGATCTACGCGTATGCGTCGAGTCAGCTCACGTATCTGCGCTTCAGGCGCATTGCATCGAAATCCCCTCCCGCGATTTTACATGATCCACCTGCTCTTAATGCTTCTGTCGGTAAGCAAGTCGAGAAGGGTTTTCTCGTAGCGGCAGGGCTTAATTCGGAGCGTTCTAGCCGATCTGTTTTGGGCAGTCCGGAGCTTTCCAGGGGTCATTCCGGACATAATAACATTCTCCTTACCTTATCTGCTCGTCTTGATTGCGTTTGGTGCCTTTGCCATCTGGAACGGAGGTTTAGTCCTTGGTGCGTGTGTTAATGTATTAGTGGACAATTAATAATGATTATCAAGGTGACAAGTCGAATCATATCCCAGCAATCCACATTCCCCAATTGTATTACTTTATTACAGCTGCCACCTTCTTTGGATGGCCTGCACTTGCTAGCGAGCCTCGAGGAGTTCTCAACCTAATTCACGACGTGCGGAAACGCATGTTCGGAGGGAAAACGTCGGTAGATCGCTCCTCCTCGGATGCTTTATGCTCAGATTAGTATTAAAACAGACGTACATCGATGACGTTTGTCGTCTCAGCGACCATGGCCGTCACCGTTAGATTTTTTACGTTAGCTGGTTTTATTTCTCTTGTTGAAAAACTTGACGCTATGCTCTGTTCAGGATTCACCATCCGTTTTTACTAGCGGACAACCGACACTATACGTTCTATGTATGGAGGAGAGTATACATGTTTCATCCTTCGGTGCCATATCTACTCGTACCAATTTACCTGGCCTGCGGGTGGGCATGGTACCTGCGTGTTGGTGCGCCTCTCGACTTCAAAACCTAAATATTCATAGATTGGGCTGATCGATTTTTAGGTCGGAATCAATCGCTTCTTCAGACGCTTCTCTTACCGGTTATGGGGCTATCCACCCTGCTGCCCACACCGCTGCTTGAACCACGCTATTTTTTGATCCCGTATATACTACTACGGGCACAAGTGCCTGACGTACCAGTGTCAGGTCTAGCTCTGGAGGGTGTATGGTACGCCCTCATCAATGTGGTAACAATGGGTATATTTCTGTATCATCCAAGAGGCGATATACGATTTATATGGTAGCTAGTTATAGTCATGAGGTGTCCGGATCTCTAGGTCACAAGACGATGGAAAGTCACATGATTAGTAACGGATCCAAACAGACGCGACATGTTGAGGTTGCCTGTTAGTTTGAACGCCGAGCCGCAGCGTTTGCAGGAAACATCGCTGGCAGCGACGACACATAACGACTGTACACAATCTATCAACATGCCCAATCAAGAGCAGACTGCCCAGAGACCGGTTACGAGGAGGACATCCATCAGGCAGTCGCTCAATCTGAGCAAGGCTTTTGCGGATGTCATGAACAAACCAGACAAGGATGCAGGAAAATCCTTAAGAACCAGGGATTCTCGAAGGCTCAGCATCCAGGCAAAACCTTCTTGTCCCCGTACATCTTTGGGCAACTCCAGGTCCCCATCTCAGGCTACTATGAGGACGGCCACCCCCGAATTCAAAGGCAGCACTCGTCGGCGAGTTTCCATCTCTACGGCCAGATCCCCTTCTGGAGAACAGCCTCAATCCAAGTCTGAGTCTGGTAATAGCACGCCAAGGTCTGGTATCTTGACCCGAGCCGCGTCTCTCCGATCGAAGAAACAGATTGTAACAACCTCTTCATTGCCTAAATATCGTCCGAAAACGGTTACATCTGAGCAATCCAAACCTCCGTCACCTGTGCCCGTTCATGCAGGGACAAGACGTCGTCTAAGCAGCTCAGATGACAGCGAGAAGGAGGAAAGGCAGAGATCTGTAACCCCTTCAGCTTCGTCTGTAGTAAATCCTCTCCCGCAGCGTGCTGGCTTTCAGACCATGAATACCAGTCCTACGCCCCCAACACCAACTGCTGGTGTTCAGTCTTCCCCTGCACGTCCCACGAAGGCTCATAAAAGCGCTTCTTCTATGTCTGCAGTCCCTTGTCCCTCATCCTTATCATCGGGATCCGTTCGTCTGGGTCCTCAGTCTTCTTCCTCCAGCCCTATTCCTCCTTCTACTCCGCGGGCGTCTGCTATCAAGTCCACTCGTCGTTGCAGTGTGACTCAGGATAACAACAATCGGCCTCTACCCTCTATAAGTCATTGTTCGGATAGTCCATCCCCTTCTACGCGTAATGTACGCCAGCGTTCAAGGGTTAACAGCCGAAGTGTAGGGAATATGTCACACATCTCCGAGTGCATAGACGAAGACGAAGAAGAATTAGCGGATGTAGAGCTTCTCCTTGCTCCTGTTGCGAATCCAAGTGCACCTACACCTGCGATGCCCCGTATCCAGAAACACCGGTTTCAGAAGAATCCAGTACTTCCACCTAAAACCCCTAGCCGAACTTTAGGACAGCAGCTACCCATAAGGGTAAACACTTCTGATAAGGATGCACTGCACTTTGAGTCTCCACGATATCAAGCAACAAGCAATGCTCATGAGTTCGGCCGGGGTTCCATCCTTTCCTGGGAACAGCTCACTTCCGAAGCAGCCAACACCCTCGGAAGAGATGAGTTAAATAATCTGCTTAATGATATTCCGGCTCCATTTCATTCAGAAACGACTTCACCTGCCTCAAGTGCGCTTGATTTACCATCTAGTCCGTCTTTGAGCACACTCGACTCGCCCGCAGGTTATGGCTCAATCTCGCAAGTGCTGCTTCCTGACGTCACACCATCTCCAGCCATACACGCCTATCAACGATATAATCTTGCAAATTCAGATTTGGGCCAGGTCGATTCACCTGCAGTCAATTTGCTCCGTCTACAGCTTGCCAAAGCAGAGAACATGGTGAAAGAACGTCTGATGCAAGTACAAGCGATGGAACATGAAATTTTTTCACTCAAAGAAACGCACGCTCGACAGATACAGGACACCGTTCGACATATAGCCTATCTGGAAGCTAATAAGCGAAAGGGAGAGGATGCAAGGGTATATGCCTCGTCTTTGGAGCAAAAACTCAAATGCGCGGAAATGTTACGTGAAAAGGCTGTAAGAGATACTCAGAGAAAGTGTGAGGACAGTGTGAGACAAAGTCTGAACGCAGAGAGGAAGAAGGAGAAGGATATTGTTCAGATTGGCTGTGCTGCTAAATTAGCCCTATCGGAATGGGCGAGTGTAAAGGATCTAGCAGAGATTGAACTTGACCTGTTGAAAGGCGATCAGGCGGTTTTATCTGTCCTCTTGACCGAATTGGACCAGATGACTCGGATGCTCCGTACGTGAGCCGCATCATTGTCAGTGCTGTCCTTTGAGCTAGCTTATTTGACTGATAACCCATCTTCCAGGTAATTAGTGATTTTGTTTCCAATGTTCGAAGGGATTATAGGATGATTTCCTATAGATGATGTGTATCCTCTCCCAGGGCGTATAGATAGACACTCCTTTGATTTATTATACTAGTCCATGATTGTCCATGATTTCCGATACGATTTTGACGACCATCACATCATATTTTACCTTTCCTAACTGAAATCAATATTAAACACTATTGTTGCTAAATTGTTGGAACAAGCAGCAACAAGCAGCTACCAAACAAAAAGTACCATTCAAATGAGAGAGAAATTGAGTTCCAAAGGTCGAAAAGTGAATAATTGTAGATAGGTTTCACCAGTAGATCATTGGCGCTCTTGATTATAAACTTCCTGAGCCTCGATGCACGCGTCTAGCAGGCAGGCGTAATTATCAGATGGGGTAGCTTGACTAAAACGCTCAGACAGAGCTTGCGAGATTTCTGATTGACTAGAATTAATTGTCAATAGGAGTCGAAGCAGGTCATAGATTGCATACCTAACAGGGCCATATGCAACTTCAACGTCGCAAGTCAGCAAACCTATTGATAGCGGCCAGCGAGAAAATATAGCCGGAGTAAAATTAAATGTTGCATAAAATTTAGCCTTTTTGGATAGTATCATGACTTTGGTCCGTGCTTTGAATCCTGGTAGTCCGTCACAGTCGATTAATGATATATCAACGGGATATCTGACAGCGAGTAATAGGATTTGCGCGCGTAACTGTGAGCATGAGGACCAATAGTCTGATAGATAAGAGATGATCTGAATATTGTATTAGAACCAGACATCAATTCGGATTAGAGCGATAACAAACCTCTGCGCAAGAAACGGGTTGTGTACGATGAATGAACGTCTTTGCAGCTCGTAGAAATAGTTTACTGAGTTTAGGGAAATCATCCTTGGTCCTCGATGCTAGACCGTTGACTTGAGCAATCTCCACGCCTGATGCAATAGGAAGATGATGATTGCAAGGAATGGAGACTCTGAAACAAGAGGCGTATATGTATTCAATCATGCTCTCGTCAACCTTGATAACATGAAAGCGATGAAGGTCTTCCAAGGTATCGAGTTCATCTAACAACAAAAATATTGGACCTGATGACTTCGGAGAAGAGTATATACGCACCACGAAGCCTGAAAACCTCCGTCAGCAAGACATGTTGGGGTCGTGCTTTGCTAATCACATCCATCGCTACTTTCTTTTCAATTGCTAATTCTTGCAATCGTCCTTGAAGGTGGTTGAGCTGCTCTGTCTGTTCGTATAATTCTGCACGTTGTGTTTCAACTTCGATACTACAAAACATTCAGAAAATTTTCAAATATCAGGACATAAGCGTACTTCTGTTCTGCGATAGAAACCTTCAGGTCGTTAAGGTATCCCTGGTCACTGGCCTCAATTTGCCTCACTTCTTCCTGTTCGTGTTCCAGCTCCTTGAGAATGTCGCTATACTCTTTCTCCAATGTCGGCAACAGTTCCTCAGTAGACTTTTTGATGGGTTCCAGTATTTTGGCGTCCTAAAATAAATAATGAGCCGAATCACTATCTATACATGAAACAAGACGACATACTGTCTGAAGGTCATTGAAGACTTGTTCGGCGGTCAATTGCAATCCTTCTACCCATCGTAGCTTCCAATCATACCAATCCGACTTGGCTTGTCCTCGAGCATTTGACCGGATGAGATTTAGATGGTGCTTTTGTGGATGTTAGCCCATGCATTTAGGAAACAACATGGTGCCTACCAAAAGCTCGGCCTGCCCCTCTTCATCTGCCCGCGTGAACTCAATGAATAACTCAGGAGTGATCTTGGCTGCTTCTTCCTCGGCCTGTACAAACTCTACCTTGCTCCTCGTTATCCAGCCTTCCAGATCTTTCGAAACTCGCGTGAACAACCCCAGTTGAGGTACGTCAATTCCCATTGCAATGTAGTACTCTGTAAGCGGTATATCTGCTGGATTCCGGGCCTGACGATTACCAAAACCAGGATGCATGGAGCGCCTTGGAGCTGTGAGTTCATCCATGAATCTGATACCAGTCAGGGTGAAAAACTTCTCTATCGAGATTGACGGCTAGATTCAATTTATCAGAAGACGTATTCAGAAATTTGGACTGTATAACCCACGATATCATCATCCGGCTGAATTTCTCCCTGGGGTGGTGAATGCTTCTGTGTCATGTCATCATCGACTTGGTCTCCGCCCGAATCCGCGTACTCTCCAATTACTTGCTCTCCATTGACTTGCTCTGGGGTCTCATCGGGAACCTCAGTGACAACCGGGGAGGGCGACGCTCTGGGAGGATCTGAAATGAGTGGAAATGCGTGTACCTGCTCCTGTAGTGCCTGGGTATCTTCAGCTGGCGGCACGATAGTAGGTTGGCGAGGTACAATTATGTCGGATCGTGCCCAAGCCGCAGAAGGAATGGAACCCAGACTCATGCGACCATCGCTTGTCAGCTTTGCCGGAGAAACTAGGCTGCTTGACGAGTTTCCATTTCTCTGTTCATTCTGAAACGCAACGAGGGCATTCCCAAGACTCTTCCTGCGCGCGAAATAACCCGATGGCCGCTTTGGAAAAACAGACAAGTTTCTTGGTCCAGATTTTTTACTCGGAGACGGTGACATTCTAGTCTGCAATGTGGTAGATGATCCATGTGAGGTACCTGACGGGTGCTCAAGAGGCCTTTGGTCAAGTGCTAGACGTTTAGTAGGACTCGGATGTCCGGAATCATGAACACCATCTTGCATGACTGAGAAAGATCGTTTGTTGAGTGTGCTATACACAGGCGTGGATGGCGACGTAAATTTTTTGGGTGAAGGTTTGGCGACAGGAGGGGCGAAAGCAGCTGAAAATGTGGGTTTGGGTTTAACTGGTGACGCGGATTTCGTGGGCGTTCTTGAGATAGTAGGAGCTGCGATGGGGGGAGCAAATGTTAAAGCAGGGGTGATCTGGGTTTGTTCTTGCACTGCAGACGTGAAAGGCATTATTGTTTCCTCGGGCAGTGGATGGAGCGCTGTTTGCCCCGACATCGTAACGACTTGACCTAATGCTTGGGTTTCAAGCGTGGACTCCTGGGACAATGTAGCAAGAGATTGTTGAGGCGTTGAGAAAGAGAGGGGCTGAAGGGAGCCATAGATTCCAGATTCATCCATTGTTGAATCCTGATATCCGAGGCTCATGCGCCCAACCATTTTACTGACATTCAATGTTTCGTTGCCATCTACCATATCGTCATCAATGCTGACATCCGTGCTGAGAGAGTCTTCATGCATTGCAAAATTTGTGACGTCCATATCTCCTGACATATTTGTAGCATCTACACCCAGGGAGTCCCTAACACGTATAAGGCGGGCCATAGCGTCATTGAGGTCCATGCCCTGCTGAGTTCCGTCAACCTGAATATCGTCCTCTGAGAAGGCCTCTGGCTCATGTGGAGTATCACCAGAATGTGTCACTCGACGGAGTGCAAGCCAGATAGGGTCTTCGGTGGCAGGTGGTCGGAGGGACTGTCCCATGGGGACAGTAAACTCCATACCCTCCTGGCTGTTTTCAACTGAGTGCATTTGTGAATTGTCATCCTGCAGCATCGAGGACGTCTGTGAGTTTTTGTTATTCTGGTTCTCATCATCATCGGATGGAACTGCGTCGTCGGAGGGGAATATGATCGAATCCCTTAGTCGAACTGGCGCAAAGGGTTGGCGAACTGCAGATGAGCGTCTACGGAGCAGTCCTCCCTGTAGGACTTGAGTAACATCCATATCGATGTTTTCATCCAAGTCCATTTCTTCATTCATCAAGGCAGAGTCTTCATCATTTAGGATAATACCTGGACTGGCTGTAGTGAGGTCCATATCTTCACTTCCTGCAAAAGAAGGACGAACGGAGCCTCGTTTGTTCCGAGAGAATGATGAAGGGTAGTCATTTTCATTGGAAAGTGTAGGCTGTAGATTTGCCTCAGGAGATGATGATGGGAGTGGGGACGATTGTGGAGAGCCAGTGCTATTTGTATTATCCTGATTAGGAATCTGGAAGAGTCGCACATGGGCATGTTCCGCGAAGCTGACCCGCCGACCCAAGGACTTGCGAGACGCATTGTCATGGAGCTTTGCATGATAGTCGAGAGTGAGATCCATTGATTGAGTTACATTTTCATCATCCACTTGTAGAGATTGCGAATTCGATGGTTGTGAAAGCTGTTCTAAAGCGTCGTCTGTGTTAACTAGTACAGATGATTTCAAGATACTCTTTCTCGGCGCCTGAAAGGATATTCAGGAGCTTCAGAACAATCCTGTTGCTGGAAGTCATGGAGGACTTACAAATGATGGCCGACGTGATTTGTTTAGGTCATTTAAACGTTCCCCAGGAGCGATGCTATATGCTCGCCGCCTTCCGCTTGGAGCAGCAACTTTCTTGGCTTGGTTTAATACAGCAATAGAGCGGCGACGTTTGGAAGAGTCCTCTTTGAGGGCAACCATGGAGGGAGAAGAGGAAAACAGATGATGTCGGCCACTGGCCGGAGGATGTAAATAGCCAAGATAGTTCCCACTAAACGCGTTCTAATGTCAGTCATGTGACTGTGCATGCATTGACATCTTGCGGTTGTGTTTCGATGGTCAACCTGGGATATGAGCTCGCTAGGCCTTGTGTTTCCCATGTATAATATCTCAGAACTTTGCAATGCTGCAGGATACCTCAATACTCGAGCGTGATTATAGCGACGCGTCAATCACGTGAGTCGATGTTCATCAATGAATGATCAAGTGGTCTGTCAGGCTTTGTAGATCATCCCGAGTCTGAGATTTTTACGTGTGATACGGACATGGATACAAGGAGCTCTGCCCGCAATAAGGCAGTTTCTGCAAATATTCCAGCACTAGTAGCCTCCAGAACAACGAAAACGAAGGTGACGGCCAAGCCCACAGCTCTTACAAAACCTGCGGGCGTGAAACGTGCTCCAATCCCAAGGAAACCTCCAAGTAGTAGATCCAACTCAAGCTTTGTATCTGATGGCTCTTCCAAAACAAAGTCAAAAACTCCATCAACATATAAAGATACCAAAACTCCCAGCACTCAGGGCGAGGATCGTGAACCTATCACGGTGAGGAGATTCTCAAATTAGTGACAAGAAATATTGATGGACAAGATCTTAGGCCTATCTACGACTTCGCCCTCGAATTGGGAATGAGGAACCTACTTCTGTACCCTACTTGACTCCCCTCTCCGACACTTCTGTTCGGATGACAGAACCACAATGCCATGGAATGAACAAAACTCGATTCCGGACTTCCACCATCACAGGTTCTTCAATTTATACTTTCTCCCGCATTTTTTCGCCAGAGACAACCCAATCTGATTTCTTCGCCAAGACTACTCTTCCTCTTGTCCAGGATGTCTTACAAGGACAGAACGGTCTACTCTTTACATACGGAGTGACCAACTCTGGAAAGACCTACACTGTGCAAGGTGGACATACAAGAGGCTCCGTCGGAATCTTACCTAGGACCCTTGATGTGATCTTCAACAGCATCGAAGGCCTGCAAGGCGATGGAAAAGCGAGTAACTTACACTTATAGTATCCTGTATATCTAAAAATATTAACCCAGTATCGACCTGTACGTCTTTTTGGCATCGAGCCGTCGGACGATAACGATGTTGATCCTCCTCAAATATCCACTGAACCGAGTCTAGTGGAGGTACTTGGGCAACTCGATTCCAGCTCAGAGATCAACTCGGATGTAGATCCAACGACCATTAAAGTTGACCGCAATTACGAGTACAATATCTGGCTTTCCTACATCGAAGTTTACAACGAGAAGGTTTACGACCTCTTGGACTCAGTAAAGGATGAATCATTTAGTCGACTGCCCACATCTAAGGCTACAACGGATCCAAAGCTTCTTTTGATGAGGAAAGCCCTCCCGCTGCGCCCTTCGCCAGCCTCCGACAATGCAGGCGCGGAAAATAACGGGAAGTACATCGCTGGTCTTCGACAATTTCGTATCACCAGCGCCGCTCAAGCTAAATCTATTGTCAAACTTGGACAACTCCATCGTCGAGTGTTTGGGACTCTGGCCAATCATCAAAGTAGTCGCAGTCACGGATTGGTAATCATCAAAATTGTTAGAGGACATCGAGGCGAAAAAGATGTAGGGTTATACTTGTCTCTTCTACAGCAGCTGATTAATGTCCAAAATCAAGGACCCGTCTTCTTTGCAAGTATCTCGACTTACTTTGGTTGACCTTGCTGGCTCCGAGCGCACCAAACACACTCATACCACTGGAGACCGTCTGAAGGAGGCTGGTAATATCAATAAATCCCTCATGGTCCTTGGTCAATGCATGGAAGTCTTGCGCTCGAACCAGAAGAAACTTGCTTCCAGTCTTGCACAAGAGGGCTTGGGAAAGGATGGTCGAATGGATACTCGAGATATTCGCAAGACACTTTCTGTCATTCCCTTCCGCCACAGCAAGCTCACAGAGTGTCTAATGGACTATTTTACAGGCGAAGGACGAGTGGTGAGGTGCTTTGTAACCCTTGATTGGCAAGACCTCATGTCCTTGACATACAGGCCATGATCGTAAATGTCAATCCATACGACACAGGCTATGATGAGAACTTGCACGTCATGAAGTTCTCTGCACTAGCCAAAGATGTTTACACGACAAATGCTCCTGCCCCCATACAGAAAGCACCATTGGTTGGTCCAGGTAAATTGAGAGGCCAGAAGTTCAAGGACCTTAGTCCCATGACCATGAATGATCCCGATATTAACCCTAATCCCTTCAGGAGAAGGGTTACCATTACAATGGGAAAGAGAAGTGAAACTATCCTAGAAGTAGTTGAAGGTAGGTCTATTTCTGTTTTCTTCTGGAGTACAGCTGGAATATCATGTAGAAGATGAGCCTGCATATGATATAGATGACTACGACGAAGAACCGTCAAATCCTCTCATCGATGCCTTGTTTGATGAGGTTGAGGACCTGAGGCTCAAGGTCAGGCTTATTTTTCATCAAAACAATCATCTTATGGACAGTTTCTGCCGCGTAGCTGTTTGAGGCAGAAATGAAATGTGCACTTACTGAAGCAGAAACACGAGAAGAAGTAATGCGAGAGATGGAAGAGCGCATGAGAATCATGGAGGAGAAGTATTCACGTCGTCTCATGAGCGAGGTGAGCTTCTACGGCTCTTTGCAGTCTTGTTGATTATATGAGGCCTTACAGTTAGAGCAAAATGAACTTAAAACTGACGCGAAAATCGATATGCTCCACAGAGCTGGTCTATTTGGAAGCCCCGTGAGAACACAGAGACAGATATTATCAGACGAGGAAGAGGAGGAAGCTGCAGATGTTGAAATGAATCTGGTGCGCTCATGGTATCTCAGCATCGGTCCACCTCATCGATCCTTACCTTCTGTAGTTGAATCCTGGTGATGAAGCTGACGAAGAATTATCCATCTCGTCCCCTCTTGTCAATAAGTTCACTCATGAGCCTAATGTAGTTCCAGTAACAAGGAGAGTCAACCAGATGAAACCGGTCATCAGCGGTTTTTCAATGGAGCGAGCTGATAAAATTGAGGATCTGATAGAAGAAGAAGACAGGCTACTTGATTTGAAAGCAGTGGAGGTGGACAATGAGGATGATGATGAATATGTTGATGAGGAGGAGGAAGAGGAGGGATGGCAGGCTAATACGAACCTTAGGACAACCGTCGCAAGAACTAAGGATCTCGCCGCTGGAAAACTAGAGACGTCGAAGCAACCTCAAATGTCAAAACTAGGGCGAGACTTAAAGCAACTGTCCATCGAAGACAAAACCTTTGGTGGTACAGGTAAATCCAAGAACACAAAGAAGATCATAATTCATTCTGACAGTGAAGAAAAACAAGATGGGGATGAAGTGCCGTCGTTACCAGTGGTAAAGAAGAAAAGGTGAGTTCACCAAATACTCACGGGCTTACTCATTGACATTATCGATTCCTCAAGACAACTGGGTAAAAAACCTGTCATGACAATAGACAGTATCGAAAAAGTCACCTGGGAAGTAGAGAAGAAGGTCGCAAATACACAGAGCAATCGTGCCGTCAGGAGGCTGACAGGAGATTGAGGACTTTCTGACTCATCTGCCATAGTTGACCATCTGCTGTATTCATTTATTATCCAGACGTTGTCTGCCAATATAGTATAATTATACGTGGCAGGAGGTGGCATCGTCACAAGGACATAGCTAACCACTATGCTAGACCATTGATGGAGCACAGTCTAGATATCAAGATGATTCATCGAATATCAGCCAATGCTTCGCAATGACCTGGGATGGTGAACCTCTCGATGCCATTAACATCTCTACCAGTGTAAATGGTAAGTTTCAAAACCAGAAGCTTCACCGCCAACAATAATTTTGATGCTTCATTTAGTAGTAGTTTATTCATCTGTATTGATGCCTGCATCGTAGAGTTTGTATCGATCTGTTCCATCCCCGATCCTACCATCTGCCTGACTTATCCTGCGGGCTGCGGGCAGTCTGCTCTGGTCGTAAACAACTGTACACAACACGAACACAAATTATGTCGTTAACCCGATCACCAACATACATATGCCTAAGGCGTCTCGAATATCCACTGCAAACATCGAAGGTGAAATGTTTTCACTGGTCCAAGCTTCCAAGACTACTGCCCGAATGTCGAGCAGATTAGTCGCTGCCCCGGGCAATATAAGACACAATGCCATGAAAAAGAGCAGCGATAGCAGAAAAATGCAGACCATTAAAAATAATGTTGTAATTAGTCAAAGCACTACCAATGTTAGGAAAAGCCGGGAAGCAATTCAGGTCATACTTGACTCACTCGAAGAGAAGACTATGCACGAATCCTGGCGACATGTCCTTGAAGCAGAAATCTCAAAGCCTTACTTTACAAGGGTACCTTCCAGACTTCTGGAATGAATGTAAGGTCTTACTCAATTTGCGTACCTCAGTTGAAGCAATTTCTGCTGGAAGAAAATGAGTTGAATACGATATACCCTCCTAGTGAGCACCTCACATCATCATCTAGGCCTCTTATTAACAGCGTTTCAATATAAGTGGAGCAGATTTACTCTTGGTCCAGGCTCACTCCCCTTGACCAAGTAAAGATGGTCATTCTGGGTCAGGTCGGTGGCCCAACTCGATCATCACAAGGGGACTCATTGGTTCTTTATAGGATCCTTACCATAACGTCGGTCAAGCACATGGTAAGTTTCATTGGAGATGATGCAACTGTTTTGACTGTCATCCTTGTGACGTACGACGATGGTCATTCAGGGCTTTCATTTTCTGTCCTCCCTCCAACCAAACTACCGGGCTCGCTTAGAAATATCTACAAACAACTTTCCCAAGATATACCTGGTTTTAAACCACCAAGTTCAGGGTGCGTTGGTTGTTGTTTGTATTATGACAAAGTAACATCTGCCTCAGTGATCTGAGTCGTGTAGCTGAGCTTGGTGTTCTCTGGTTGAACACGAGCTTGACTGTTCGAGCCCACAAGCCAGGCTCCCATTCCAAAATGGGTTGGGAGGTATTCACTGCGGAGGTTCTGCGCAAGATTTTGGCTCGACAAGATCATCCTGGCATTGTTATCATGGCGTGGGGCCTTCCTGCTCAGAAGACGTGTGATGCTATAGGCGTGGATACGGTCAGTCTTCTTTCTTTTTTCGAAGATGAATGAAATTGATAGATCGGCCTTACTTTAGGAGAAGCATCTCGTATTGAAATCGGCACATCCTTCCCCTTTTTCGGCCCACAAAGGTTTTCTTGGCAACAAGCATTTCAGCAAGGCTAATGAATGGCTGGAGGCGAAGTATGGCAATGGTTCTGGCATCAACTGGAAAGTACTCAATTGAAAGATGTGACAGCAATCATGATCTACTGTGAAATGTATAGATTCAGATGGTACCATCTCCAGAATTGGATGTCTTGAGAGCTCTGCGGAAGCTTTGTCGACACTTGGAACTTTCACTCAGAGACCTGCTCGCTACTCGCTGCGTGTAATATGACTGTCCTCATTTCCACTTCGAGGACGAGATTATGAGTGTCACTTCAACCTCGGACAGGAAGAACGGTCGCGCATGAATTCTAACCTTCCTATGCCTTCGAACACCACCTGCTCTCTCCAAAGACGACTGAAAGACAAGTCTTTGGCTTTAGATCATTAGATAAAGCTAGCCATGAGTCTTTTGATACGATAGGAAGAGTGACAATTTTATTTATAATTGACCACGTTGAACAGGACCAGTGATCCTCTTCTTCTTGCAATGGGCAGGATCCCTTTTTCGACCAAGGCTACCCTATGTTGCAAGGCCTTGTCTATCGGCAGTCTTCTAGATTGCTTGAAATGGACTCCAGCATCATCAATAGCATATATTTTTTTCAGTGTGAAGAGTAAGGAAGCGCATCCAATAGTTCTCACCGCTTCAGTCAAAGTTTTACATTAACGGAGATAACCCAGAGATACACAGTTATAAAAACGCATTGCGCATCTCTGCAAAAGTCCAGATCATGATTGCGATCGCACTGGTCTTTTTTTTTTTTGAGGGGGCAAAGGAAAAAAGGAGAGGGGTTTGCTTTTTTTCCGAGTCAGCCATCTTTTGTGCAGATAAGATCATCTCATCAATGATTCCTACCCCTGATCTCTCGCACTTGACGAATGAAGACTACAATGTGGTATACGAGCCAGCAGGTGTGTAACAGGAACCTCCTCGAAAAAGAAAGAAAAAAAAGACGTACTTTGATCTTTGTTTACAGAGGACACATTTCTCTTTCTCGATGCTCTCGAATCCGACGCCAATGATCTGAAAGAGTCGAAGGCTCTCATCTGTCTGGAAATCGGGTAAGGTTCTTCACCAAAAAAATAAAATCAACCACTCCAAAAGAAAGCTCATTATGATTATTCTACTCCCTCTCTCTCTCTTATACACATAGTTCAGGATCAGGTTGTGTATCTTCCTTCATAGCTCAAATCTTGGGCCCCTCCATCCGTACGATTTCTTCCCCCCCTCTCCTCCCCCATTTCTTTCACAAATGAACCTCTCTCTCTCTCTTTTTTTTCCTGTCAACTCTCAAATCTCACCGACTCAAAATCTCTCTCTCTCTCTCTCGGGTGGCTTTGTACATCATACGTCGATAGTTTACTTGTGCACAGATATCAATCCACACGCCTGTCGCACCTCAAAACGTACAGGAACCCAAAACAAAGTTCGTCACTCTCATTTGTCTCTCTCTTCCCCCCCCCTCTTTTTTTATCACTCTTCCAAAAACGAAGTTGACACTAATTCCAAGATTCAAAAAAAAACTGATGCATTTTTTTTTGGTAACGAAAAATAGGTTGTACTCGACTGTATCAATGCCTCCTTTGCATCACCTCTTCTAGATCGTTTACAACACCAAGTCGACATAGTCTTATTCAATCCACCTTATGTACCCACAGGACATCACGAAGCCCTCTCTGCTCAACAGACCAACAACGCCAACACCAACACCAACAATAACAAAACAGCAACAGCGACAGCCATCACAGGGGCATGGGCAGGTGGCATAGACGGAATGCAAATCACAAATCATTTTCTCGAAATCGTCCAGGTGAGACCCAGAATTAAATAAAGATTGAGAGAAAGAGTAAAAAAAAAGAAAAATCCAGCTCTTGTTATCTGAAAAAGGACGTTTTTATCTCGTCGCACTCAAACAAAACAACATTCCCGAAATCCAAAACCGCATGTTGACACAACATGGCTTGGAAAGTAAGGTAAGGGCAAAACACCAATTTCTCTCTCTCTCTCTCTTAACAATCACAACCTTCCCCCCCCTCTTGAGACCTTGAAGGGAAAGGGGGACACTCTTTAAATAAAACAGAATAACAAATTTTTCCCTTCCCAGATCGTGTTACAGCGACGAGCAGGTCGCGAACATCTTTTCATATTACGATTCAATCGCCCACATATACCATAAACGAAAAAGAAGAGAAAAAAAAGCAAGCAAACATATGGGCATTGACAGAAAGTGAGAGAGAGAGAGAAAAATATGGATGAAAGGAACGAATGCCACACTAGACGTGTATATATGTATATATATGAATGAGGATGTATATGTTGTATGAAGATTAAAAAAAAAAAAAAGGAGAGACAAAACAACGTGTCCATTCACAATCTCCAAAAAGAAAAAAAGATTTTTTTTTAACGAGGAAAAAGCAAATCAATCACTCATCTCCTTCACCTCCCGGTCGCTTACCTCGCACACTAAACCGAGAAGGAGCTCCCACCGACACCGTCCTACTACCAGGAACAACATGGTCATCCAAAGATATCGAACCCACACCACCACCACCATTCACCACAGGATCAAACTCAAGCCGAAGCTTCAAAAAACCACTATGTCGCAACTCGAGAGAAACCTCCGTAGACGTCGTTCCTTGCGGTTGAATATGTCTCCAGATCTACCCAAAAAAATAGTATTATATGAATAAACGTCAACGACTTTGAGACGAAAAAATCTTACATCAACTTCTCCAGAACCTAATTCCCTATCTTTGCCTAACGTCTTGTGATCATATATCCATACATAAATCTTGGGCGTAGTAACCACCGAAGCGGAGAAAACAAACATCTCGTTCCTATACACATATCACACGAGGGACCTCAGCAAACACAAACAAAAAACACAAAAAAAAACTCACCACTCAGGCGTCGCCGTCTTGTGATAATGCTTGGTCTTGAACTCCTTGTCTCCAACCCGAACAGTCACATACGCCCTCGTCTCACTCAACGCAATATCCTTGGCTCCCAAAATCGTAACACGAAGTATACCCGACGGCTGCATCGAACCAACACCATGTCCTTCCGCCACAAGATTCTGACCATCCAAGGGGAAAGGTTCACTCTGACCACCACCAACAACAACATGTGTTGACGACTGTCCAGTGGGCAAATCAGGCGACACCGGCACCGACATCGGCACCGGTACCACCCCAACAACATCTTGATGATCCTTATCACCGCGCCTAAACACACTCGTCACACCTTTGAAAGCACCCTTCCCAGCAGACACAGGCAAACCCCCAATCTGAGTAACAGCACGCCCCGCAGAACTAAAAGTAGACGTCTTCTGACGAGACTTGGCAAGAATCTGAGGATGGAACAGCAAACGGACCCGAATCCGTCCATGAGCTCCATGCTTGGGATGAGACAAGACCAGTGCACGTTCCGCTGACGTAAACGGCTCAAGGCTGACAAGGTCAATCTGCGCTTCACCAAGACTCTTGGCTTGTTCAAACTGGTTCCAGTCAAATATCTCGACAGAAAAATCGGCCGCAACACGAGACGACTAAAGGGTCACATGACTTTTTTTTCAAAAAAAGTATTCAAAAGAGCTTACGACGTTGCATGAGAAATCCTCGTTCCATAGAGGAGCAAGCGTCTTCTTGATGATCTGAGACTTGTACACCTTGTCGCCGTTGAGGGTGAAAACAGCATACGGATCTGATTTGCCGCTACGGTCAACACCACGGATATCAGATCCATCAAGTAGGTCGACTCTGAGGATACCCATATCTAGATAAAAGTCCAGTAAACCTTGTTCTCATTCAAACGCCGCGAACGTGCTTACTATTGACACTTTCTCTAGCTTCAAGCGTGATGGGAACAGGGATATACCGTGCCTCGATCTTGACATGAGATTTGTCGTCGTCATCGTCATCTGTCGTCAAAGTAACAATCTGCGG
>Ga0153957_100407_pt1 | contig 18966 bp, 28 predicted proteins | sample TSFL041MetaG_FD_104745 | JGI IMG/M metagenome (GOLD analysis project Ga0153957, IMG submission 104745) | Attine ant fungus gardens microbial communities from Florida, USA - TSFL041 MetaG | ecosystem: Host-associated > Fungi > Mycelium > Unclassified | place: USA: Florida, Wekiwa Springs... | reverse complement strand
CGAAATTCGGTGTAGCAGTACCTTAGGTCGGACATGTGAAAAAAGGCCGAAAATAGGGGGGTAAAATGGCGGAAAAGGGCATCTGTCGTGCTAAAATGAGATAATTTGAAAAATCGTCCCGATTCATGATTTTTCACAATCTGATTTTCTGAACATATACCCGAAAACTAGATTTAACTGTATTAACTAATAAAGAAAATTGAAAAAAAAAACTACCTTAGATAAAGTAGTTTTCGTCATTGTATCAGTTAATATATTGTTGTCACTGTTCTCTGCCCAATGGGTATATTTTAAGTTTTATTTCTCCATCAATTTTTTTAATTGATATATGACAATTATTATTTATATTATCTGTATTATTTAGTTGTCGTTGTAAATTTTCTAATATTTTTTCTTTGTTTATTACTTTTGGTCATTTACCAATAAAATTATATGTAAAAGTTATCATTATTTTGTTTCTCCATTTCTGATTGTTATTTTTTCATCTCGTTCAAGTTCAAATTCTAAAGGATGAGATGGGTTAAGAGCAATACAAACTATCTCTTTTGTTCCATATTTTTGATAAATTATAAAGTTTATTTTCTCACTATTTATTTCTCATTGTTGAGGGTATGTATAATAATACTCAAGTCAATTATAAATGAACCTGTTTAATTTTGTTTTTTCATTAATTGTTAAATTAAATCTTTTAATTGCAGTTTTTACTTGTTTTCTGCTTTTAATAATTGATTTCTTTAATTTCTTTCTTACTGATTTTCTATGTATATTTTCTGTAAAGTATCCAAAATAAAACATTAAAAGTCTCCTTGATTAATTAAATTAGTTGTATTTCTTTTTAGATCACTGCCTAGAGTAGTTTCTTTAAAAATAATTCCTTGTAGAAATTTACTATATTTTTGATTGTTTAATTCTCGTCTTTTCATTTGGTCAATAAATGGTTGCATTTCCTTAGGGTTAATTTTATACTCTTGCTCAATATTTAAATCTAGTCCTTTGTGAATTGATTTTATACCAAAAGTTGTTTCGTTTAAATAAGGAACTCCATTTATTCATTTTGTTTTTAATACATTAGCATTTTCTAATTTTATATCTGTAATAAAAGGAAATGCTTTACCTCTTAATTCTGGTGTCATTACACTAGGATAAACAATGGTCTTTTTAACCGCAGGTGTTGCACCAGCAACTTTAATATATGTTTCCAATTCTTGAGTGTTAGCATTTCAAATACTAAACATATACTTTTTCTTACCAACACATAAAAAATTAATATAAATGTTTTCAAAATCTCAAAAACCAAAATCATCAGTTTCTGAAAACACTTTTTCTATTTCATCTGTGACCATGTTATAAAATTCTGTTGAATAGTTAGGTTTATAATTGTTATCTAATAATTCTTTTTTATAGATTAATTTAATACTATCAGTATCGCTTACAATTCAATTATCTCAACCAATAAATTCAATCATTGAATATAATCGTAATCGTGCAATACTTGTAATAGCAGCAATGAAAGGAACATACTTATAGTTTTCAATGTCTTCTAACTCTTTATCTTGGACAAACACTGTTTCTATTTGATTGTCAATAGTTAAATTTCATTCAGTTCTATCTAAGTATTCTTTTTCTGCAAATTTACCTGAACTACCATTAATAATAAACTTAATAAATGAATAGAAAGGTTTTACACTACTATCTGTTTTCATAATTTCTTTTGTTTCAGACTTAAGCACTTGTCAAGTTTTAACATTAGCACTTATTCCAGTATGAACTTTATGTCTGAAAGCATTTAATAATTTTACATTAATATCATCATCATCATTAATATTATAATTATCATATAACATCATAAGACCGTATTGGTCTAAAAATAAAGTTTGACCTCTATTAATAAAAGGAGCATATTCTACTTTTGATATTTTAGTTCCATCTGGTTGTAAAAATAAGAAACTAGTTCCTAAAATACTACTCTTTTTCATATTCTTAAAAAATTTTGTGTAAATAGTATTAGTAATTTTTACTATGTATTGTTTATAAAATTCTGATTTGTTAGATAATACTTTATCGTTTAGAACTAACTCTTTAAAATGATATTGACCATCTTCTATTTGAAAAGTTTCTAAATTTGTATGGTCACAATTTTTATTACATTTAACAATCTTTTTATTAAAACTCTCACCATAAGGTAAATTAAGATATTTCATATTTGCAGGGTAAGAACTAGTAATATCTAGTCCCATTGTTAAATAACCGTTTAAGTTATTATAATTAATATATAATTTATTATCTTTAATATAACCTTGTCCTGTTTTAACAAGTAAGTCTTTAATATTTTGTTTTTCTTGTTCAGTTTTTAAATGAAAGTTTTTTAAAAGATTAAAAACATCATTATTAAACTCAACTCCTACATATCAAGGGTTAAAGTTTGCATACCCACCTTTATAATAGTTTCTAGTAAAAAGTGCTTCTATGGTGTTTAATTGATTAAAATCTAAACTAAACTGTTTTCTACCAATACCATATTTTTTATTATTAATAAACTCTTTTAATAAAGACATTGCCGTAGAACCAACAGTCAATTTTCAATTTAATTGTTTATGAAAAACTTTTTCAAACTTTTCTTCAATACTTTTATAAACTAATGGGGCAATTGCAATATCGTTTTTCATATAATTAAAATCGTCTTGAGTATATTGATAATCTTTGGGTCTATGTCTATGATAATCATAATCTTTAAGTTTAGGTATTCCTACCGTTTTTCCTAAATCGTCAATACTTGCCATTAAAGTTAAATAAGTACATTTAAATTCTATAATTGTGTTTTTACTATTTTTAATAATACTAGTAAATACTCTTTTCTTTCTAGATTTAATAAAGATTTCTTTTTTATTTAACATCTTTTTATATGCTTTATCTGTATTAATTACTTTACCATTTTTATCAATAACTTTAAGTTTTAAACATAATTCTTTATTTTCTAATATTCATTGTTTTAATTCTTTTGAACCAATATTTCTTATTGTATAATTATAAGTATCAACTAACATTGTGGCAATATAACTCATGTCATAACTCAAGTTATGAAAGTAAAATAAAGACTTGTTGGTTAAATTATCAAAAAATTTCGCTGTTTCATTGTAATTTAAGAGAGTTGGATCGTCATTATAACCTTTAAATAATCTATAACCAAATAAGTAAATATAAGGTCTTAAATGTTTATTTTTCTTATAAAAGTTAATAATTTTAATTCCATTACCTATTTCTTTGTTTAAATGAGCACAGGTTTCTGTATCTGCCATAAAAGTGTTTGTATGATTAATATATTGAATTCAATGAGTTTTTAAACAAGGACGATAAGAACCATTCTTGTTTTTATGATGTTTGTCTTCGTTTTTGTTGTGTGCATCTCTAATTCAATCTAATGCTTTTTTATTTCCTGTTGTTATAAATTCTGCTTCTAAAATTCGTCTTTTAAATTCTTGCATTTGTTGTAAACCGTTATATTGTAATTTAATATCTTTTAAAATTTCATTACAAATAGTTTTAGCAGATTTAGGAGCACTTACAACTGTAAACTCTAAATTTCCAATTGTATATTGTTTTGCTTGTTTTGTTGTTTTTCTGTATCAATTTATCATTAGTTCTTTGTTGGCGGGTTGATTTACACCTTTTAGAAAATTATCAATAGAATAATAACCATCTTTTAGTGAGTAAGGTATAGATTTATTTATTTCTATACCTTTAATATCTTTTATTAATCATTTAATTTCCATTGATGTTTTTCTCCTTTCATTAAAATATATATTCTGGTTTATATTTATCTTTTGAATCTGGTTCACCAAAACCATCAAAAGTTTCATTTTGAAATTCTGAATATCAAAATCTAATATATGGTGTATAACCATCTGTTTCATAACTTGTTAATAATAATTCATATGGGAATTCACCAAAGTCTGCAATAAATTCTCTAAATGCTCTTAAATATTCCTCAAGGTCTTTTTGAGTCATATTACCATCAATAAAATTATTAAAATCAATAATATCACTTAAAGGTGATCTATCTTGTCAGTTAAATATTCTTTGTGCTGCTTTACTACCTTCAATTGAGTTAAAGATTTTTCTATTTTCATCGTAAATAATCGGTGTTAAAATTAATGCTCTAATTTCGTCACCTGTGACTACTCTACTATCTTTCTTTCTTTTGTTAAAGATATCATCGGCAACTCTGTTAAATTCATTAATATAAACCCCAAAATTTCATTTTTCACCTGTGAAAGGGTTATAATAAATATTATCAATTGCATTAACAACAATTTCTTGTGCTTGTTGATAAAGTAAAGTTGCTTGTCCGCCTTCACTTTCTTCAAATTGTTTATTTCTTGCATTTGCTTCTTCAATAATTCTTTGCATTTTTTCTTTACGAGCTGCACTTTTGATTTCTGCTGGTGTTAAGTTAGGTGTTTTTACTAGAGCATTGTTTTTGGTATTTTTTAATTTTGATAATTCACCTGACCTATCTTGTATCTTTTGTAGTTCGTTAATATCTGTATTTAATAATTCTCTTACTCTCGTAAGAAAAACATTATTTGTTGGTTTCTTTGCCATAATCTGCCACCATTCTAATTTTGTTAATTAATGTTAATAGTTGAATTAACTCTAGGTCTTTACTAGAATGGTTCAACAAGTAATTAATTTGTTCTAATTTGTTTTCTAATAGTTCAACTGTTTTTTCTAAGTTCTTATAGTTATCAATAATTAATACAATTTTATGTAAAGTTTCATTTTCTTTAATTAAATCGTCTATTAAAATATTAGTATTCTGTTTCATAACCCATCACCTTTAAAAATATAAAGAAAATAAATGGTATAAATAACATACAAAAACCAACTGTAAAGCAAGGAATACCTATATGTCTTTGTTTTGGTGCACTGTATAAACCACCTATAATACATAGTGTAATACTGCCCACTAATCAAGTTAATAATAGTATTAAACTTACTCAAAACTCAATTTCAATTTTATATTTATTAAATCAAGTTTTCATCTTTTCAATCATTATAATCTCCTCCTACTAATTTTGTGACCATGACTGAAACAATTGTTGCTAAGATATAAACAAATAGATTTTCAAAGTCTTTTTCTTTTCCATTCTCAAGTGATTTAATTAATGCAACTCAATTTTTCATTTTAATATCTTCTACTTGTTCTTTAATTATTGTTGGCAAGTCATCTACTAAATCATTAAAATAATAATAAAGAAAAGTTGCTCATTGTTCATTTGAAAAGTTTCCTAAGGTATTCATTACTTGTTGATATCTATTTTCATTTAAATTTTCTTGAAAGATATTTTTAATTTTATTCATGTTTTTATCCATATTTTACTCCTTTTATTTTAGTGCGAAAACAGGCCTTCTCCGCCACGGAAAGTCCTGATTTCATGTTTCCGACCAATACCCTTGGTGCCTTGAAAATACCCCTTTTTCAGGGGTAAAAATGGCGGAAAAGGGCATCTGTCGTGCTAAAATTTAACTTTTCAATTTTCTGAGTTGTAAATAATAACAAACTCATTTTCAAATGCTTTTTCTTGTTTTAATCTTTGTTTATTTTCCATTAATATTGTCCCATTCTAGACATACTTTCTAATCGTCTTGCTTGTCACCCTCAACACATGTTACATTGTCCTGAGTGCATATGTGTTGTATTATCTTTACATTTACTAACACATTTTTCTCAATGATATCTAAATTCTAAACATTCTTTATTAACACATTTCTTAATCATTATTTCACTCCAATCAATCTTAAGTCTGGTTTTTGTCAGGTTAATTTTTTTAAACCAATATTTCTTTGTTTACCTTCTAATGTAAAAACAATTTTTTCTATATTAACTAAGACATTTCTTTGTAATTCGGTTCTTTGTTTATATGAACCTTTAATAATTTCTTTATCTTTTGTTATATAAACATAAACATTATCTTTTTTAAAAATATTTGGTTTTTCAACACATTGGAATATGTTTTCTTTTTTCATAATTTGTATTAATGTTAATTCTTTTTCTTGTTCTTTATAAATTTCTTGATATAAATCTGTGTAATATTGATTTGCTTTTAATGCACGATTATCAATTGTATAACAAGTATCACCTTTTTTATCTGTATAAGTATCTTTAACAAATATAATTGGGGATTTCTTTTTTTGATTATTTATTAACTTGTTAATTCTTTCTTTTTCTAATTTATCAATGATAATTGGATCTAATTTATTAAAGGTTTTACCATACTTTTCTTTTAAGAAAAAGTTTTCATTTTTAATAAATTTTTCTATTTTATCTTGTGACTTAAGTCTTAACTTATTATCTTTACTTTTTAGTTGTGTTATATATTTACCTTTAAATCAAACATTAACACCCTTTTTAATTCTATCATACTTATTAGTTCTTTTTGGTTTTTCACCTTGTAAGACTCAATTAATTAAATCTTGGTCTTCTTTAATATTTCTTTTAATTTCTAATTCTCTAGTATTCATAACTTTTTCCTTTCTTTTTTAATTCGTTTAAAAGATGTTTTTTAATATAAGTTCCATCTACACCTTTATTAAAATCAATATCATTATACATAACTCATAATTTAATTAATAAATCTTGTTGTAAGTCTTCTTTTCATTCTGTGTTATTCTTTGCAATAATATTAAATACAATTCCTTTATACATTTCAAAAAATTCATTTTGTGTTGGTTTCATTATCAAATCACTCCTAGTCCTGTTTCTCTTTTAATTTCGTCTCCATTTATATAAACCACTTTTTCAAATTGTTTAGCACCGTCATCAGTGTCTTCTCAAACATATTTTCATTCTTTAATTTCGTCAAGATTATGGTTCACAATAAATTGATTAAATTCATTTATTTCTTTTTCAATTCTTTCTTGTTCTAGTTCTTCATTTGTTTTAAATGGTTCTAGAGTATATCTTGGTTTACTTTGTCTTTTTAATACTCTTTTATATTGTTTTAATTCTTTTACACAACCATCGCAACGACAATGTCTTTCACATGGTACATTTACTGTATTGTTTCTTTTAGCAATAATCATTAAAGTCATTCATGTTAATCAATTCATTGTTATTATTCTCCTTCTTTAATTTCTCAAATGTTTAATAAGTTTTCAATATAAGTTAAATCTTGATTACTTAATTTTAAATATTCATTTGTTTCTTTCATTTGTTTAATATTATTTCTAATATTTTCTAAACCGTTTTTTGTTATCATTGTTAATACCTTTCTAGTTTTAAAGACTTATCTCTGTCTTGTTTTAATTATAATATGATTATAACATAGTTTTGTCTAAAAGTCAAGTCTTTTTTGTTAAAATCTTTTATAATTTTTCTTTTATTTTGTTTACATTATGATATTACCATCATATTAAACCATTGTCAAATCTTTTCTTATTTATTTTTTATATTTTGTTAAATAATTTTCGTCTATTCTGTGTATTTGTTGTTCTATTGACAAAGTTCTTCTTAAAATTTCATTTTTAGTAATCGTAATTTGTTTTCCATAAGTACTCAAGACAACATGATAAGTATTTGCACCTTTTTTAGAACATCATTTTCTAGGTTTTAATGTTCTTTTATTAATTACAACATCGTTCTTAGTATCATAAAAATATTTTTCAAAACCAAATTCTTTAAATCTGTCCATTATTCATGTTCTCTTAACTTATCAATCATTTTTAACACAGTTCTTAAATCATTATTATCCATATTTAAAGTTTCATTTACATCTTTTAACTTATTAATTGCATTTATTAATTTATCTGCATCTATATATTGTTTCATTTTTCATTTCCTACTTTCTTTGTCTACTTAAATCTACTTTCTTTGTCTACTTAAATCTACTTGTTTTAATATTAAAAAAAATAGTCAATAGTTTTACAAATAGACGACCAACCTATTCAACCCATCAGCAATGGGTGGGGGTGTATCAATCCCCATTATCGTAGTTTTACGACACTATCAACGACTTAAGATACCGTGTCAACCCAACAAAGGGATCTTTCAGTTTAAATTGGTGGAGTTGGCGAGAATTGAACTCGCTTCGTAATACTAAGACAATACTCAATATTACCAGACCTTACAACCCCATTAGAAAGGGGTCTATTATATTTATACTGGTAAGTACCACACCAGTCCAACCAAAACTTAATTAAATGATTAACACAGAGAAGGTGGGTATTGCAGGACTTGAACCTGCATATGGCAGTCTTTGAATACTACCGTTTTACCATTAAACTAAATACCCATATGGTGGGCAAGACTAATTTTACCAAACTTGCCTAGGAACTTATCTTATATTTATAGTGACAATAAGCAATTTCACTGAACCCGTTATTTAATTAATTAAATAGCAAATACTGCTTCACTAGCAAATTCTGCTCGTTCAACAATACTTAAAGAATACCCTTTACTAATATAATTATTAAAGTAATCTCCATTTTTTGTTGTAAAAGTGAAACCTTCAACTGTTACGATATCTCCTGCTTTTAAAGGTTCTTTATCATTTTGTAAAGCAAATTCTTGAACTGGTGTTAAATCAATTCTATAAAACTTTGCTGTTTCATTTTCACCAACAACTAAGGTTGCTTTGGTACTTTCTTTAATATTGTTATTAATTTCATTTACATTTGTTGTAAATTTAATTAATTTACCTGTTAAGGTTTGTCTTGCCATTTGCCGACCTGCTTTCTTGTTTGTTTGTTGTTTACATATTATATAATCATAATCAATTAATTTTAGACAACCAGAATTTATTAAGTTTAACTAAATTTAATTGATTTTACTGAGAAATAAAATTTTAAATTTTTTTAAAATCATTCTTTAATAAATCAATTCCTATTGTTTTAACTCAAAAAATAAATCACTTTCTATAAGAAAACATTGTAAAATTTAATAAATTATTTAAATATAAATCTCTTAACATTTTTTGTTTATTAACATCAATATTTTTATTTAACTCAATACTACTTATTAAATCTATTGGAAAGATTTCATGTTTACAATTATAACACTCTCCAATAATATATTTATTATTTACTTTTACTAATTTTAATATCTCATCAAACTTATTCATTTTAAAACAAAATGTAGGATTTAAATATTCTAAATCACTAGCACTTGCTAAATTATACTTAGCATCTAAATCTTGATTATTATAAGCATATTGATAATACTCTGTATTTTGTAATAATTGATTTTTATTACCTCTAGGTAAATTACCAGCACCTTGTCAATTATGAACAATCGCACTTTTATCTTGTCTTAAAGTTCATTCTTTATCTCATTGAATACTCAAGTAATTATATAAAGGTCATGTTTTACCTGCTTTATTACTTGTAACAATAATTTCACTATCTAAAATATTACGACCATATGTTTCTTGAAAAGACCATAGTAAATTTAATTCATTTTTAATACTACGACCATCTTCTGCACCATATTCGTCTCACCATATAGTTTTATGATTAGGCATTTGAGTTCCTCTTTTACGAGATGCTGTACTAATACTTGCAGTTGTTCCTAAATATTGTTTAATTTTCTTAGGTTCACCTTTTTTATTATATTCACCTGTTTCTACTAATTCATAAACACCTTTGTTATCAATTTCATAACCAAATTTATTAAAAATACTTAAACCTGCTGTTGTTTCAGTTTTCCATCTTTTTATTCATAAAAAAGTTCTTTTATGTTCTTGATAATTTTTAATAAGATACTCTGCAACTTTATGAGACTTTGCTAAATCTCTGGGAGAGATTATTACTTTTAATTTTTGATTAAAAGATAATATTCCTTCCAGATTATAACTTTTATAATCTACTAAATGATTAGAGTTACAATTTGCACATTGTTTAATTGTTCTATCTTCATACTTATAATCACAATCATAACATGCAAGTATTAAATCATAAGTTTTAATTTGCATTAAAGACCACAACCATTAAAACCACAGACTGGACATGACATACACCCGCCTATTGGCATTAACATCCCTTGTTGGCAGACTTGACATAAAATACTTTCACTAACCATAATAGTTTCCTGATACAATATCTCTTGCTATTCTATCTCGTTTTTGTCATTTATATTTTAATACAATTAATGTCATACTACAACTAAATACTAATAAGTTAACTAAAATTAAAGCAATATTAATTGGTATAATATTTAAGTAAGCAATTTGTAGAGCTGAGCCTGTTATTCAAAAAGCATTACCAATACATTCTAAACTAATCATTAATCAACTTAATTGATCTGCTTTCTTAACTTTAATTGTATGAATTACTTGAGGTAAATATAAAGTACCTGTTAATAAAACTCCTACACTTGTCATTAATTGAATAGCAACATTAGGAGCATCAAATTGTTTACCTGCAAAAAGTAATCCACAAAAGATACCTATAAATATTAAAAAACCTATTAAACCTATTACTATATTTTTCTTTGTTATTTTTATTTTCATTATTCTATTTCCTGTTCTATTTCCTGTTCTATTAATTCTTTTATATTTAATTTCTTAATTTGACAAGGAAGACACTCAAGGTCTTCCGAGCAAATATTACACTTACTCATTTTCTAAACCTTGAGAAAAAGTATGTGTTCCTGTTAAAGTAAATGTTAACTCTAAATTATTAATATCATAAAAAATACTATCTTGATTAGTTGGTGTTGTTGGATTTAAAATAAAACCAGTTGATAAATCAATTGCTATATCACCAACACTAAAAGATGGAGCAAATTTATTAGTTTCAGTTACATCAATGAAATGTTGCTCTCCTAAAAAATCAACATAATCATATTTTACATTAACAGTATAAACTTTATTTCCACCTAAACCATTATCTTGAATAAATCATCTTTCATTATCTTTAATAATATTAACATTAAACGGTTGACCTTGAACTGGTGTCACAGTGTTATTAAACATTGACACTGGAACATCAACATCAACAAAATAACTTACTGGTAAACTATTAGGCGAATATTTAATATTACAATTTAAATTTGCTTGTAAATTATTAAAATAAATATTTAATACATAATTAATATCATTAACTTTATATAATAAATCAAAACCAGTTACTAAATCAACTGTTTGTCCATCTGTTAAAGTTAATGTTCCTTTATAAATATTAGGTAAACTAATAGAACCTGTATTATCAGGTGTCTGAGTAATTTTTGTTTGCATTAGTTTGCTTCCTGTTCTAATTTTTCTTGTTCTTTTTCTAATCATTTATTTAATTTATTTACTATAAAAGGTATTCCTAATGTTATACCATGTAAAATATAAATTAAAATCTTTAATAAAACTTTTTTCATTATAATTTCCTTTCTTTAATAAAATTACTGAAAACACTAGTTGTTGATAATGTTTCTTTTCTTAAATATAATTTTGTTCCATCTTGTAAAGCACAACCATTATTTAAACCACTATCTATTGGAAATGTAAAACCATCATTTAAATAGGGTATAATAAAAATATTGATTAAATCTGGTCTTATAGCATAACTAAATAAGGTATTAATAGTGTATTGTTTAGTAGTACTACTGTTAGGAGTATATCTAATATAACTAGGAAAATATTGTTGTCCTATTAAAGTTAAACCTTTTTGTCCTCCTAAAACAGTACCACCAATATATCTAGTATCTGTTCCATCACCTTTAATATCACAATTTAATAAATAATCTAAATAATAAGTTGCATTTTCTTCAATAAGATTAGGGTCTAAATTTAAATTAATATATCTACCAGAACCTGAACTCACTCAAGTAGCAAAACTTGTTATATCTGTAATTTCTGTTCCACCAGTTATAATATTATCAATTGCTGTTTTATTTTCATTAATAGCACCAACAATTGTTTTATCTGTTGTATTTAAACTAGTACTAGTTTGGTCTTGTTTTGCTTTTACTTGGTCAAAAGTAATATATTCACTAGTCCCTCTTTTTGTTAATGCTTGAACAAAAACAGTACTTGTAGCATCAAACGATTTCATATCTAAACCTGCAACACCATTAGGTGCAGTCACTTTATTATTAATATTAGATTGTAAAGTATTTATATCTGTTTGGTGATTTGTAATAGTTTCTTTTAAATTAAGTTGTACTCCTATATTTTCTATGGTACCGCCAATATTTATTAATGTATCATCAACAGAACTTATATCTTTGTTATGATTATCTATTGTTTCATAAATACTCACATCTGGAATTGTAATACCATCAACTTGTGATTGTAAATTATCAATATCAATTTGATGGTTTATTTGTGTTTCTAAACCATCTAAATCAATACTATTTACTTTTTCATCTACTTGAGTTTTTGTATAATATTTATCTGTATTAAGATTAATATTAAATCTTTTTATTGCCATGTTTACTCCTTTTAACTACTTATAATTCTTAAATCATTATTTGAACTATTAACTGTTACATCAGTTAAACATTCGTCACCTTCTAAAAATTGATTAATAATAAAGTCACCATTACTTGTAAATATAACATTAAATTGGTCACTAGATTTAAAAATCTTAATTCCTTCTTTTAATATACTTGTTATATCTGTTAAAGTAAAACTATCTACTGGGTTCTGATTAGGTAAAATATTACCTTGAAAATATAGATGGTCTTTATTACTAGGAAACTCTAGGACATTATCTTTATTAATAAAATATTGATTTACAACATTACCAAATTGTGCTTGGTCATTAACAATAATATCAATATCATCTTGTAAAGGTTTTATTATTTGTAATTGAATATAATTATATTCGTCTTGTACTTGTATTTTATTATTATTACCCATTAAATATGCTGGAACACTAATATTACCATAATCAACAGTACTTGCTTCATTAATCATATAAATGCGACCAAGATTACTTGTATTAAAAATAATTCTATGAACGGCATCATATAATGGTATATTTTGATAATCTATTGGTTTGTTTTGTAATTCTAATTCTTTATAATACTGTTCTTTTTGTCTTTTATATTCATTAAAACCAAGGTTAGCAAGACTACCAATTAAACCACTTAAACCACCTGTTAAAATGTTTCCTATTGCTTTACCTGCACCACCTAAAAAGAACCCACCAACACCACCTAAACCTAAGTTTAAAAATGATTGTCCAATACTTGCATTTAAATTAGTTTTTATTTGTGACTCATAACTAATAGATTTTTCTCTTAAATAATTATTATACTCGTCATAGGCTAAACCGTTTTCTGGTGAGATTGTTAATTCACTAATTAGATCAGTATTAAGTTCATCGTAATAAAAACTATATTTAATATTATCATTGTTAATATATCTTGTTCCATATAGAACAGGGTTTTCATTGCTTCTTATTTTTGCTAAATCTAATGAGATATTAAATAACTTACCAATTAAGATATTATAATCGTAATGCATGAATAAATGGTCTTTTAAATTATATTGTAATTCTGGTAAACTAATTTTAAAAGTATTAATTAAACTATTACTATCTAATTCCATATCAAAAATCTTAGGTATTGAGTATCATTTTAAAGTTCTATTATCTTGAATTAATTGTAATACATCTAAATATTTTTGATTATTTCTTGTTGCAACTGTTAAAGTATTAATAAAATCGTCTATATCTTGAGCACTTTTAAATACTCAAGTCTTATCTTGAAATTTACTTGTTGAAAACTTTGCTAACACATTATCAATAATATCATCGTCTTTAAACATATCTTCAAATCTTGTTTCATAAACTTGTAAAGGGTTAATATTTAATAAACCATTTTGGTTTGTAACAATACCACCAATATTTTTAAATGGTAAAACTCTTGCTCCAGTATGTGGACTTTCTGTTCCATTATTATAATGAACTGATATTTTATTGTTAGTTCCTGTATATGGGTCAATACCTGTCATAATAACATTTTGAATATTACTAATTTTAGAACCTAATTTATAAGTTGCATGACCAGCAGTATATAAAGGATTTGCTGTTGCTATTTGTCTATCTAATAAAACTGTATCAACTTTTGAACCTTTTTGATTAAAACCATTAACAACAATAATAGTATTTACATCACCACCAACTGGTGTCATTAAACTCAAGGTCTTAGGGTCTTCATTTAATGTTTTTGTTGTAGCATTTAAACTATCATTATTAATAACAATATGTGTTATATCAGTATTAACTTTATTACTTGTTTGAGTTAAAGTAGGTACAATGTTTGTTATAGATGCACAAGTGTCAGAATGAATATTATTTACATTTCTTTCAAAATTATTAGACCTTTCAATATAAGTTTGACCAGCAAGTAAACCATTTTCAAACAAATCATAATTGCTAGTAATATTATCTATTTTTAAATCTAAAACAACTTTTTCACTTGTATTTCAACTTTTACCAACTACATAAGCAAAATAATATTCTCTATTTTTTAAAATTTGATTATTTTTAATTAAGAAAATTAATTCATTATTATAATCTTTGGCATTAAAAACAACATTAGAAAAAGTTTGTGTTTCACTAATAAAAATAACACCTTGTTTTTTAATCATATTATTTTTTAAGTCTTCATCAAAAATAATTTCTTCAATTTTATTTGAATCTAAATAAATACGGTCTTGAGGCATTCATTCATTTAATTTATTTTTAATTGCTTTAATTTCAATTATCATAATTTATCTTTCTAGAACAAGTCTAAACCTAATAGATTTAGAACTTGATCGTTTATAATTGTATTTGTTGCTTGCATACTCATATTTACAGCGACAAAAATTTTATTTAATGTTGTTATAGAATGTAATTGTTCAGGTAAAGGTAATTTATCAATTTGTTCCTTAAATTTATTTAATTGATTTTTAATATGTAAACTGAAACCGCCTGTTTTTCTTGTTTTTAAGATCTCATACATATCGTCATATGTGACTCTAATTATTGATTTATAAGGATAACCAACGGCAATAGAAGCAAATGTATTACTAGTATCTCTACCCATACTTTTTAATAAATTATATTCTTTATAAAATTCAGATTCAGAAACAAAAAGTCTTCGTAAAACAGTCACAGTTTTTAATTTTTTAAAAAATAACTCTGGTGAAACTGATTTACTCCCAAATTGACTTAATTGTAGTTGTTCTTCTCAACTTACTAATTGCATTAATGTTTAAAACTTATCTTTCTATCTAATAAATCTAATCTGTCATTAATTTCATCAATTAATCGCATTACTGTTTGATATGTTGGGTCTGTATCTTTTCATTTACTAATACCATTGTAAGGGTCAATAAATGTTTGTTGTGTAGAATAAACATATGGTTGTAATTTTAATACTGATTGATTCATAATTGTAATAGAACTTGGAATACTTAAAATTTTATTAAAATCATCAATAAGATTTTGATTCATTACCTCAGTTGTGACACTATTATTAGCATAATTACTAGATTGTGTTAAGATTGCTGTAATATACTTTTTAATTGAAATTTCATTTAATTCACTTGGTGCTTCATAATCAGTATCTTCTTTTGCTCCATCAGTGCTTAAGGTTTCATTTATTGTTGTTGTTAAATTACTATATTTTTGTTGTAGTTCAGGTCATTTATTAGTTGGATCAATTTTACTATAAATTGATTGATATTCTAAATTCATATATAACTCAAACTCATTTTCTTTATAAAAACCACTATAATAATTTGTATTAATTAAATCAATGTATTTTTGAATTGATAAAATATCACTATTTGGGTTTTGTGTTTGTAAATATGATGTTAAGTTATCTAAATTATCTTTAATTGATAATAATTTACTCATTTAAATCACCTGTTTCTGTATTATTAAAAGCATCATCTGCTGGTTTATTATTAATTGTTAATTGTTCTGTTGCTGAACTTGTAATATCACTAATACTTGTATCAAATTCATAATCTAATTCAATATTAAAATATTTTTCATATTCACTTAAAAATTGTTCAATATATTTAAAATATGCTTTTTCTTTTGCAGTTACCCTTGAGTATCTACTTAATGTTTCACCAATATTTTCTCTTTCTGCTTTTTGTGAACTATTACTAATTCCTGCATGTTGATAAAACTTTTGTTCTCAAGTTTCTAATTCGTCTTTAATACCACTTCATTTAGATAAATTACTTTCACTTGTTTTAATACTAAGATTAGTTTCACCTAATAAAGTCCCATCATTTGAATCAATTGCTCATAACATAGTTCCATCTGGTGAGATGACTGTATTAATATTACTTAATTGTTCAGGTGTTGGTTTTTTATTACTTTTTAAAACATATAAAGTATTAATAAAATTATGATTAATATCGTTCTTTTCACTTAATTCATGAATATTAAATAAAATACTATTTAATCTTAAAAGACTTGGTACTCATTCAATATTGTTAATTACAAAAATTGCTTTAAAAGTAGTTTTATTTAATGTACCAAATGCTTTTTGATAACTATTAAACAATGCTTCATTTTGTGTTAATTTTCAATCATAAATTTCTATTTCTTGATAATTATTTCAACCTAAATTAATTTGTGCTCGTGCATAAATAGGATTGCCATTATAATCTTGTCTAATCTCTAATAATTTTGTAGTTAAGATATCATCACTATAATAATCTAATACAACAGCAGTTATACCGTTAAACATTCGTCTTAAATTAATTAAGTCAAAAATATTATTCTTATCTAAATAACCTTTTGGGTCTTTATTAATTGTGACCTTACTTAATCAATAGTTAAAATATTCACCAATTAAATTATTAGCATAATTATTACAAATTACACCATTAAGCCCACATTTTGTGCATCCAACTTTAATTGTACTTTCTATATTATTCATGTTCTTTTTCCTTTTTTAGTTGTTTTGAAACACTAATACCCATTTTAGTTAATGTTGCAGATAATACTGCTCCACCTGTAATTGTTAGTGCATCTTTTGGTGGTTCATAAATTGAACCATATACTATCATAAATACAGCAACCCCAATAATAAAAGCATAAAGTAAATATTCACAAATAATTAAAGCAATAGATACATCGTTTTTATTTGTTGCCATTGTTAACTCCTTTTTATTAAAAAAAAAAGACTAGTGGTTAAACTAGTCCTTTATTCATTAAGCACTTAAAGTAAAAACTTTATTTGTTGTGTTTAATGTTGAACCTTTGCTATCTCTCATTACAATAGAAACCGCATAAGATACATTTGCTTGATAATCACTAAAATTATACTCTAAATTTAATTTAGGGTCACTAATGTTTAGTGCTTCAACTGCTGCTTTAATTTTAGTTTCAGCATCTGCTTGACTAGTTGCAGTAATTGGGTCGCTTAAAGCAATAATTTTACTTGATAATGCTCTTGAAACCTCAAGGTCTTGAGCGTCAACTTTAACAAGTCTAAATGGAACTGCCATTAAAAAGTTAACTGCTTTATCTTTACTTCAATAGTGATAGTTACCACATTCTGTTAAAAACTTTGAGTTAAAATCTCAATAGATGTTTTGTTTTACTTGTTTAACTTGAATTCATTGCTTGTCCATAATTAAACCATCTGCTAATTTGAATTTTACTTCTTCAAATGTTCTTGCGAATTTACTGTCAATATCAATTGCTGTTGAATTAAATTTAGTTGACATTACATTTGCTAATTTTGTTTCTAAATTAGGTGATTTAATTAATCACATTCCAGTTTTACGATTTAATTCATAATCTCTACCAGCAATATTATATAATTTAGGTTCTAATTGTAATTGAGAACTAAATCTTGTAATTGCAGCCAGAATATTTTCACCGTCTTCACTTTCAGTTGTATATGGAATTTCTACTACTTGTTTATAATTTGAACTATCATTAATAAGTGCTCATACTCTATCACGAATAAATTTCTTTGTTGCTTGAGTTGCTTTATTTAAAATTAAATCTCTTAATTTATTATAAGTTTCCAAACCACATGCTCTTGTTGTTAGTTCTTCTTGTGTAATTGATACACTTAATACTTTTTTGCTATTTAGTGTTAAATAATCGTAATAATTATCCATTACTTGACTATCGTATGGTGTGTTACATTGTACAACTTTAACATCAACTGTATCACCATTTGCTGTTACAATTGTTTTAATATTTTCTGTTAAAGGTTTAAAGTCTTCTAAATATAAATTTCCACCAGATACTAACTCGTCAGTTCCATATTCGTCAGTTGCTTCTTGTAAAACTGCTGTTACGAATTCACTTTCAATAATTTCGTCAATAATTGGTAATGTGTTACAAATACGGTTTAATTGATCTGCTACTGCTTTTCATTGTCCTTTTTTAATTAAACTTGAAAGAGTAAGACTATCTTGATTTAAACTTGCTTGTAAATCTTTACTATTAATCTTTGCCATCTATTTTTGCTCCTTTGTTAAATTTAGATATGCTTCTGCTAAGTCTGCTTCGTCAATATAATCATTTAAGTCTTGAGTTTCTGGCACTGCTGTCATAACTGCTTTTAATTGACCTTCTAGACTTGTGATTTTAATGTTCGCATTAGTCAATGCAACATCTGATTGTGCTTTTTGATATTGTAAATCGCTAATTTGTCTTGTTAAATCGTTAATTTGATTAGTATAAATAGAATTCGCATTTTCAATTGTTTCACTTACAGCATCAACCGTTTGTTGAATTTGTTCTTGTCCGTCCATGTATATCTCCTTTGTATCTGTTTATTATGAGTGTTATGATAAATAACTCCCTGTATATATATATATATATAAATCAACCAACATAGTTTTAAAACGACCAGAATTATTAAAAATCAGATTTTCTATCGGGACGATTTTTCAAATTATCTCATTTTAGCACGACAGATGCCCTTTTCCGCCATTTTACCCCCCTATTTTCGGCCTTTTTTCACATGTCCGACCTAAGGTACTGCTACACCGAATTTCG
>Ga0153957_100393_pt1 | contig 19695 bp, 18 predicted proteins | sample TSFL041MetaG_FD_104745 | JGI IMG/M metagenome (GOLD analysis project Ga0153957, IMG submission 104745) | Attine ant fungus gardens microbial communities from Florida, USA - TSFL041 MetaG | ecosystem: Host-associated > Fungi > Mycelium > Unclassified | place: USA: Florida, Wekiwa Springs... | reverse complement strand
TTTACACTTACTTTCAGTTTCATTTGTCATTCTCTTACTATCTACTTCACTCTCTACTCATATTTCCTTTACATCCTTCTTGCTCACTCCCAGGTCTTTACTCTTCTCTATCTATTTCTCTTTTATCTTACATCAATGTCTGTACTATACTCCAATTTATTTGACTACTCCCTACTTGGTATACTCAATTCAACAATCAAGTCTATACTTTATCATACTGTATTGCTTATCTTGCTCTCTTTATTAGTTTATAACTTACTTCATACACTTAACTCAATTATTAACTGTTCTAGTAACATTCTTAGTTCAATCTTATATCTTTTACTGTCTACAACTTACTTCATGTGCTCAACTATCCTAGTAAGATTTTTAGCTCAACTTCATGTTCTCTCTTTCATATCCTTATTATTTACACAATCTTTAGCAATATTGATCAGTTTACTGGCTTGAACAGCACAAGCTACCGTAGATAAGAGTACCCTACCAGTACCCTATTATTTTCCTGAATTTTGGTTATTTTTTCGTGATTTTTTGAGGGTTTTTTGAGAATTTATAGTAAAGTTAAGGAAGAAATTCCAGATTAAGGGTGTGACATGCCATCAAAAAATGTCACACCTGCCAAAAAAGGACCAATTTCCAAACTAAGTACTCCAGGAAAGGACCAAGTCCAAATTGAGTACTCCAAAAAGAACCAATTTCCAAATTAGGTACTCCAGAAAAGAACCAAAGTCCAACTGTGACCTAGGATGAGTTTGTGACATGAAATGAGCATGACATACCATGACAAAAGTGACAAAAGTGTGACAAAAGTGTGACATTTTTACCATATAGTAAAAGGGTCCTCCAGGACAACATACTGCTAGAACAGTTAGGGGTTTCAAAATTAACAATTGATTTTCTTACCACTTGTAGGTTCATCCAAGAAAAGAATTGAGGGGCCTGTGACAAGTTCACAGGCAATCAAGACTTGACACTGCTCACCTCCAGAAATAGAACATGTGCCTGTAAAATCACTTCTCAGACAATGACAGGATGGATAGCCATCCAAACCCTACCAGTATTACCAATTCTTGAATCTTTGATACCAAGAATGCCAAGTTCATTTATAGTCTCTAGTGTCTTAAACTTTTTTGCCTCAAAACTCATGTTCTTGGGCAATCTCAAAAGTGTACTGTACAAGACTGTTTTATAAATAGTCAAAGTGGGCATCCTGGTCAACAAAACCAGTAACCTTCTGAAACTCTTCATCCTTCACCTCCTGTCCATTCACTAAGATCCTACTGCTCACTTCACCCCACTTGTTTCTTCATGCCAGAATATCAAGGAAAGTCAACTTTCTTATGCCAGATGCCGCCATAATCACCATGACCTGACCAGATTCAATACTCCTAGAAATATTGTCTAGTATGAGATGGTTATTGAACTCTTCTGGGCCAATAGTTGAGTGTCAGATAAGAACTGTTGTCAAGTTCAAAAGGGTGAGTAATAGTGGAGTTGAGACTGCAGGCATTGGCTTTGTACTGGTCAAGCTTGTCAAGGGTGACAGTGAGGAGATATAAGAGGAGGAGAAAGGCATAAGATGATAAATACTTACTAAATTGTTTTCACAGTGATATGGAAGTATTGACATATCCATACCAAGATAGGAGGGCCATGATATCAACCACTAGCAACAACAGTAACTGATAGTAAGTAGTGAGAAAGACAAGAAATCCTAGGAAAATAAAGAAAAAGAGAGAGGAAGATGGCACATAAAGAGGAGAATTGATGGTATGATTTAGATGAGTCACATCATGAAAAGTTGCAAGATACCTAAGTCAGTCCTCCAGATCAGTTTGATGGCATACCATTACTAAACTGAGTACTCTAGAGAAAGACTAAGTCCAAATTGAATATTCCAAAAAAGGACCCAAGTTAAACTGTGACCCATAATATGTTTGTGACACAAAAAATGTGACATTTTGTGTGACAAACCATGACAAAGTGTGATATTTTCACTTTATATAGTTAATTTGTGACAATTTGTACTCTAGGTTCATATACTATTAAAAATAACTTACTTGAGCTTGCAATTCTTACAAACCTGTAGAAAGTATGCCAGCCAGCATAGTACAGCAGTATAGAGTACCAGCTAACTTACCTAGTAAATATCTGAGGTATAAGAGGAAGAGATAAGAATGTAAGTGTTTCCTCTCTGGCATTGATATGTAGAGTGTCCTTTATATACAGTTGGAGTGATTGGAATGACTAAAGAGAATGGAGATTACTTATCCTACTATATTAAATAATTAACTATCTAATTTACAATTGGAAGTCTATTACTGGTTTTGTGACTTGCCTCTCAGGTGGTGCTATAATATGGGCTTCACATAAGCAAGCTTGTGTTTTCATATCTTCAACTGAAGCTGAATTCATTGCTGCTACTACTGGATGTCAAGAAGTACTATGGCTCCATGATTCTATCCAAATTCCTATCCTTATTGTTGAGCAGCCTATCTGTAGGTGCAATGGATAGCCCTAGGCTTATCTTAGGTACAGGCTAGTTACTTAAGTGTTCTAGAGTGTCTACAAAATAAAGAACCTTATTTATTAGGACAATAGAAATTCTCCTTCTATACATTTCATATGTATTTAATTATATCTAAGTAGTACGAAATTGATTACATCAAATGATGTACTCTAGTCAGTGTACCCTCACAGTTCTTCAATATATATGTTCAACACTTACCTACTCCATTCCATTTTGACAATCAGTCTGCTATCAATCTTATTACTACTGGAAATTTCAATGAATGCTTGAAGCATATCAACACAAAGTATAGGTTTATTTATGATCATCATGAATCAGGATGTATCTCAACTTCATACATTCCCACAGATGAACAACCTGTAGATGGCCTCACCAAGCCTCTTTCTCCAGTGAAGTTCCCTCTATTTCTAGGCTACCTAGGCCTTATGTGAATGACTACTTGCTGAGTGGGCATGTTGTGGTTATGCCTTTTTGGACATAGTTCATTTTTCTATCTTGCACACAATATAATCTATTTTTGTAGTTGGTTGACTTTTTGTGCACCTCAGTCTCATTTCACAATTCTGAGGTAAGAATGATTTATATTATGGACTAGGATTTGTCACTTAGTACACCTACAGTGTTGTTTATCACTCTAGGTCCCTGCCACTCATTATAAAACCTGTGGCCTCCATTCCTTTGCCTAATTAGTGATCATCATGATTAAGTATTCAGTATCATATCATGTCTTCTACCAGTGAGTATTTTCGCACTTTTTCTCCTCCTGTAACTCAGTACCATGCCCAGCGTAAACAAAACTGTGTTAGTATGTAGCTTATATAGGCTCAGATATTTGATTCCAATTTAATAATTCAATCCAATACATGTTGATTCGTCAGAACTCGACACCCAACAGCTATCTTGGGCCGACGACTTAAGAGATGTTGAAGCTCTCGAGATTAAATCTTTATTCATTCATCATCAGCTTTTAACTTGATCAATAGTCAGCTGAATCAGAGGACTTACCCAGCAGGCGCGGTGGCACATCCAGAGCCGCCTCCAGTGACGATAGTCGGACCATTGGAGCAGGCATCATGTGCGCCGCCAGACTCAAAGAAATTGGCGTGGTGAGGAACACCAGAGTAGCTGATAGATTTTGCGGAACCACCATTGGTGAGGAAGACGCAAATGCCTGGGTTCACGCCGGGACTGCGAGCGATGACAGAGCCAGTGCATCCTGCGCCGGCAAACCAAACGAAATCAGCTGCCAGTGCCGGAGTGGCGGCGACGAGGAGAACGCTGGCAAGGAATGCGACCTTGAATTGCATTTCGATTGTTGGGTAGCTTCTAGAGTAACCAAGAAAACTGAGTGAGTTTAAATTCATATGAGAGAAAGGTCAGTATGCTAACCTGATCGAAAGTAGGATGAGGAGCTGAATGAAAAACCTTCCGATTGCCAGATACTTATACACTTTTTGTCAAATTTCGCCATGAAACACTCCAGAGTCATACCATCCCTGGAACGGTGAGATGATTCCGAGATTCTGGGTTGGTAATCTCCCGCCGTTCTGAATTACGGCAGAAACTTTGATCCACTCTGGGAAATAAGCGGAATTGAAGTGCACTCTGGTCTTACTCTAATTGGGGTGAATATAAAGTGGCAGACGCATCGCTGAGTGTGACAGAATTTTGTGTCATACGTTTCTCAATGTAAACCTGAAGATCATAAGTACTCCGTTCAGGTTGAGACGTGAGCAGTATGTAAACATGTAGGCGGTGTTGAAGAAGAAGAAGAATACCAAGGGACACATGCGAATGGGAAGAAAGCAGACGCCCACGAACTTTTGTGCTGGTTGTGCTTCTCGCGTTCGGATTGAAGCTCAAAGAGGAGTTCCATAGTTTATCTCATACCAAAGCATAGGCGTCCACTTGAGTGCTCGCGTTACTGCGTCGAGGTATCCGATGGACGGAGTAGTCGGCCCTAGACCGGCTGATCAGGAAGAGCGGCTTGGGATTAGAACTGCTTACGGGTCGGGACAGATCTGGTAAAAGTCTGCCTGTCAATGTGTTGTATGCGCTCTAGATGTTTATCATTTTCTCAAAAGGGTCTAGGGAATGCAAAAAGGAGACACCCATAGGCCGGTGACTTCGCAAGAGCAACAGGCAGATGAAATTAACACAACTAGAAGGCGTACGCCGGAGGTGCGAATACTGGGTGAGCGGCAGGAGATAAAAGTTTCGTAGTATAAACCGAGCCGACGAGACCGGAGGATGAGTTGCAGATGGCTTCTGTGTTGCCGAGAAACTTGAAAGTCCGCTGGAAGAATATTCAATCTCTCCAGAATATTATGCGGATGTGGAAAATAACTCGTCACGCCTAGGGCAGCAGAGACAAGAATCCACATCGAAAAGAGCTCCATCGTCTTCTGGGAATCATTACGAACCCGTCCTAGTAGATTTATCGTACTCCAGACTTAATTTATCATGTCCTCTCAAATTCAGGAGACCGAGAAGATCGGAACGTGATTCATGTCAAGAAGTGAGAGCAAGTACATGGGGGATAGAGGGAGATATGTCAAATTGAGAGTTTGGTATGGCTGCTTCAGCTCGAAAGATAATAGAAGTGACTCAGTCTAAATGACAATGTGTTTTTAGAATAGGAGAGCTGTTGAGGGAGGACCAAGTTGTTATTGCTGTCGAAGTTTCCTCTCAGATCTTCAGTGTATTATTGCTTAGTAAGCTACAATCTGTGTGATGGAGTGGGTAGTAATGGAGTTGCGTCTTACTCAGTCATGGGGCAGTGTTTAGCATAAGGTCGTGATCAACTATTCCATAGTCCCCTTTTGGCTCTCAATATTTATATGGGCAATCATTGTAGATAGTTCCCTCAGTCGTCTAGGGGTGACATCTGAGCTACTTTATATTTTACTGTGCCTCTTAGCAGATCCATGCCAGCTTCTGTGTCGATCTTTAGAGAACTATTGATGAACATATTATAGAGACTGGCGAGAGCAGCTTGGATATTGAATGCTTGGATAGTGGAAATCACGTCTTTGACTACCGTTACGGCCCATGTTTATATCTTGCCCATATGTGATGGGTCACCATGTAGGGGGACTCTCTGATCTAATACAAGCTTTAGAAGCATTTGACAAAGGACCGTGGAAGGCTACATGGGATATCTTGATGGAACCTTTTTATGAGTCCTCTTTGAATCCAATACGCTTGCTGCATGCTTGCTGCGTACCCTGGAAGACTGGAGCCAATTTGATTTAACGATTAATAAACATCACGAGAGACATTTTATCCACCAATGGGCCCTTTTCAGAAAACTATGCTCAAGTCCAAGTAAGGGGGAAAAGTCATACAATTTGTATATACTGATATCAAAGAAAAAATTTCCCTGTATCATCTTTTCTCTTATTTCGTCGCGTGTGAGCCAGTGTGATCGACCTTGGTAAAAGATGGATTTGCAATCGATGCTTGATCCAAGTGATTTGGGACGTACGTCATTTAGGTTCAATGCTGCGGCAAGTGACTTGAACTCTTGATCTGTAGGCTTATCGACACCGGTGCAAACTGGAATATGAGAGTGAAAGGAAAGAACGATTTTATTGTCATGAGAAGAGCCAGACTGACTATCGATGACACGCTGTTCAGAAACGCCAACTTTGTTGGCAAGCGCGGCGTAGGAAAGACCTTAGGTTTAGCCACTGGGTGAACAAGCTGAAAATGGGTGAAAAGGGTTTTTACCACTGTTCTTGAGAGCATTGTTGACAGCTGAACACTTGGGGTCGGGAGACATGGATGATAAGATCAAAGTCCAAGATAGGAGCTCTACGTGTGAATTTGGTTCTACTAAATACAGAACGAGCACCTCGGGGGCTGGATGCTACAAGTATTGACACTTCCGAACTTGTATCAGGTGTTTGTAACTTATCTTTTTGGCTGCTCAGAATGTCGCTGTGCATTGCCGTGAGGTTGGTGTGACCGCCAAGCTTCGCGCAACTGGTCGGATGGTTACCAAGGCTTCTGACCCTGGGGCTCAGAGCCCTCTCCGTGGATTGGTTCGAGCTGATATCTGCATTGGCTGTATTAAGGATGTAACTCCAAGTCCCACGGAGTCCACTAGGCGCATGCCTGAGCTACTGAGACAACGTGACAATATAATGTAGTCTGTCCACCCCTGAATTCCTCTTCTATCCTAACCACGATCTGACTGCCTGTTGACTCTGAGTTAGTTGTGGATGGAGTTAAAGATATTTTATCGAGTCCTGCGCAAGCTCTCTGGATGGGTAATATGGGGTTGGTATTCAGAGGTCTACATTGAAGGAAGTGAGAATGTGTTGCAGACGGGGCCACTTATTGTGTATGTTTTGAGACTTTGGAACGATAGACTCTTACGATGTGACAGGGTGTCGACGCATCACAATGAGATAATTGACGTTGCAGCGCTGGGTGAGTTGAAGATTGTTGCTTGGGTGTTGGGTGCTGACTGTTGGTTGCAGCGGCGACGATGCCGCACTCTCGGATGATACGGTTCTGGGCAAAATCGACCATGTTCAGAAATCGAGTGTCGAAGTTTATCATGGACAGCTGCTGTGCAATGCCAGTGGCACGCAATCCAAATTCCAATCACACGCTTGATACATCACCCCACGCACTTCTTTTCGCTGACACCTCTCTTGCTCTTGCTCAACATCGCCTCATTGCCATCTTCCCAGAAGGAACATCCTATACTCTTCCTTCCATAGTCAAAATCCATCCTGGCGCTGCTTGGGCTGTTGTCGACTACTTTCAGTATGCGAGGAAGCAAAAATTAGCGGCCATGCCCGGCGAAAGAGACAAACTAATTTATTTGGGCGGTAAAGGTAGACATGGAGAAAAAACTGGGTTGAAAATATTGCCTGTTGGGATCGTGTATGACGACAAGAGCAGATTCATGAGTAGAGTGAGTGCGGTTTTTCGCATTCAAATGTTGATGACCAATGCTACGTCAGATTCGTATTACGTGAGTCCTCACTGGCCAAGGTCCTCCGTATTGGCCGCTCACCAGTTTAGCTATGGCAATCCTATTGAAACGGATAACTATACAAGAGAGCTTTTCGACGAAAACCTGGATCCCGAGGTCGCTGCAAAGTCCGTTGTCCAGAAGCTCAATGCTGAGATTGAGAGGAGGCTGCTTTTGATATCTGTCAATGCACCTGACTGGTAATGCGCTTTCCATGAATTCGCACTCATATGCCTCTTGACGTGATTGTAGGGAAACCATGCATGCTGCTCGCACGGCTATTAAGATACTCTGGACCGACGAGACCAATGTTCAGATGGAGTTTTGGGTTCAAGTTTCTCAGAGGTATGTCAGGAATTCTTCGATATGACAATGTCGTCAATGGGGCCCTACAGCCTCATCCGATATCTGTCCGTGAAATCCGACAAAGTCAATCAAGTCCGCAAAACCCTCACCCGGTACCACTCCCTGCTCTATTACACTGGTATAGATCACGCAATCCTAGAACAAGTTCTCCCAATCACAGTGACATCACCAGACCTCACATTTCCTCTTGTTATGAATGTATTCTCAAATCTTCTCGCCGGTTTACCTTTCGCCTTTATTCGATTCGCTATCTTTTTTCCCGCTTTCTTGTTCCACGTACCCGGATATGTTCTGAGTCATGTTGCTTTTAAGGCACTAGATAGGAGGGAAGAGGAAGGCAAAGCACAATTTAGTGGAGTCGGCTATATAATTGGAATTGGGCTGAGTGTGTTCTGGTTAACGGGAAATCTTCATAGTTGGGGTATCGGTTTTAATTTCTTTGGACTCATCGCTTTGGGTGTGATGGTATACTCGACGACATATATCCTAATACAGTGGCATTTGATTTTGATTCGAGGTCTGTTGCTTGTCTTTTTATTCTTCCTCTTTGTTGAACATAATGTGTAGGAAATTTGAAAGAGTACGTCAATCGATCCCTTTATGTTTGTTGAGCGGTATTTATATTGCACAGATTACGCCGCTGGATAGTCTTTGGAAAACTCGTTCTGGCGGTTCTCTTCCCGGTGAAGTTGACATCGCGTCAGCTGCATATTTACGGTACACCTCCGCTGCCGCCTGACAATTGTTTTGTCAGGGGAAAGACGGTAACCATAAACGACAATAGAAACGACAATAATAACAATAATGGAAGATTCCAAATAATCAAGCACCCACCTCCGATTCCGTCCTACAAACTACTTGGGGAATTACTATTTGTACGGACGCAAGCTTGCATTAGCCTTGGAAATTATATGAGGAATTCAGACAGTCAAGAGACGGCTTTCCTGGTCAGCCAAGGTGGCCGTGTTCCTAATGTAGTAGCATAAAGTCAGTCTCCAAGATTAATTACTTCTCGCATATCACTATCCACTGCACTAGCGATTCTAGCAAATATCTATCTTATGATCATAATAAATTGTAGTTGGATAACGAGAGAAATCAGGTACCTGTTTGGCGATCCAAACATGCAGCTTTGGTTTATCCTTGAGCACTAAAAAAATCATACTTTTACAGTGATCATGATTGTCTAACAGAAGTAAGCATGGGCGAGTTATTGAAAATGGTGTAGGAGTGGCTGTCAGGTTGTGTGAGAAATGACTGGTACAAGGGTTGGTCTAGTGAGCATACACCTGTAAAACACGAGGTAAATCACAAAAAGGAAGATTTTGATTCTAAGGATAGCCATTGTATGCTTGAAAGTGTGTGAAGTATCATGCCACAGTTGGACTTACAACATGTTTACACTTTGTCATGTTTGAAGACTTTTCCATCAATAAAATTTCATCTAGAAGGTCTTTTGTCACTCTCAAAGATGTAAGCAGGCTAACATAATATTTTTACTGCCAATTCACTAGGATTTAATGTAAGGAAGTGAATACTATCATACACCAATCTTTCATAAATCACACAAGGTTGATTGCAGCAGTATAAAATTGCTTAATGGACAGTGCTCTACAGCATAACCTTTCAAAGTTTAGAATTACTAGGTGAAATACCATTACCCATTTTATAGAAGTGTAAGTCTCAGGAGTCACCTATGAAGGTAGATGACTGAGGGAGTAAAAACTAGGTAGAGAACTTTTATATCAATATGGTGTCTCACTATTCTACATTACCATCATAAGAAGGAATGAAAAGAGTTGAAACGTCGTTGTAAGAATGATAGGGTGCAATGAAATGGAGACTAGGTCCGGTTGAGTGATGTCACACTGTTGGGTGCGGTAGTTCTCTTCAAAATGGTTCATTATTATAACACAGCTGCAGATGTTGAGTTAAGATGGAACAAAAAACGGGATGGTGAAATTTCGCTGCAGCAGCGAGCCTCACATTGACTGTCTCCATTTCTTAAAATGAAATACTTGATCATCAGAAGACAAAAACTTATTTGTAGAGTAGTGCTCGATAGCATAGCCTTGCGGATTTTTCAATCCACTGACAATGATAAGTCAATCATATAAAAATTCGCTTACTTTCTTAGGAATGAATATACATTAATGGACTCTTAAGCCACCATCATAGGGTTGCTGAGTGCTAATGGAAACAAAGCTTCGTCTGTGTTTTCAAGGCTTCCAGGTCATCGTATCCAGGGATAACTGACAAAGTTCTTTCATGTTGTCCGATGATAATGAGGAGGCTTCTGAGTTTAGGATCCCTAAATCGAAGCCTAGTGGCTTCAAAGGTCATTCTTACTAGTAATAGTTGTCAATAAAGCAATGCAGCTGCTTGAATTTTGTCCCGGAACTATGACCTTCGTTAATTTTACGCCGCGATGACTTCGGTACCTACTCGGCTTCGCCGAATATACAATGTTCATGAATCAAAGTAACATGCCGATGCCGAACTTGATGGAAGTGCATATGAATAGTCGTTGATAAGAGAGATCTAAAAATGTGGGTCTATCAAGATGCATCATGCCGTAGACACGATATGCAGCAATGATCAGATCCTTTATATGATAAAAATAGATAACCCTGACAATTGAGTCATTCATCATCTTGTAGGTAGACATGTAGAAGTCGATTCTTTAGTATTCGGGACGACGATGTGTCTCTTGTTGATAGGTCAGGAAGTATCACTAGGTAATGCTTGCGGCACAACATCGGCTTATGTTTTGTGGAGCTGTATCCTTATCTATACGTCGCCATATGATGAAACGTGGACATAGTATTCTAAACTTAGGTCAAGTCGTATTGTGCAAGAGCTCGCAACTCAACGTAATGAAAGTTGAACATAATGACTATGGCTACACAATGCATTCATGGTTATATAATCAGTCTGAAGATCAAGGAGTCTGAAGCTATGGAGTTGTCTTATCCCTTGTCTTCATGCGATAAAATACATGATTCGCTTCCAAAAAGTTTTTCCTTCATTTTCTGACCAGAATAGTTTCATCTCAGTGACAGACAGTTCGATTTAAGATTCTTCTAAGCAGTGAGGTAGTGTTATACGAAGGTGCGGTGTTTTGAGCCGGTATAAATGTCATAACTCCGAAGATGACGCTATGCTTCATACACCGTTATCTTAACTTCTGCCACGTTGTTTTGCAGAAAGGATATGTTACTCCTTGATGATCATTTTTGACCGTCAACCGACATTGAAAATACCATGGTACATGTGCTTAGACCAGACGGTACTTTAAAAATCTCCAAGGCAATCGAGGATTGACCATTATTTCCAGATCATGCATTTCCTACTGCCCTTAACTATTCTTGCCGCCACGTTTTCCTCCTCTATTGCCATACATGCTGCCTTACATACAGTGCAAGCATTCGCTGGCGAGAAAACCGGAAGACTCATCGTTAAGCTAAAGCCTGGTGCGGCGAGGACCAACGTGTTTGCACTTGTGGGGGAGAACGCTACAATTACACATGAATGGGATCTAATTAACGGGTTCGCTGGCTATCTTGATGATGATGCTTTGAATGTGTTACAAGCCCATCCTGATGTCCTGAGCATAACTGAAGACGGAATCGTCTATACTCAGATCACTCAGTAAGAGAGATATAAGCGCTTTACAAAGAGAAAGCTAATATACCCTGCAGAACTAATGCGCCTTGGGGACTTTCCCGACTGAGCACGATGAACAAACTCGTTAACCAAGACACTAGGTAGCACCTCATACGTTTTACCCTCAATCAGTCTGATCATCCCTCTAAGTTTACTCAACTTCACGTATACCTACGATGTCAACCCCGGAGCAGGAGTCGACATCTATATCATTGGTGAGTGCATCTCTCAGAATGTACGCTTGAATCTGCTCGACTTTGAGACTCATCATTTTAGATACCGGTAAGGGTTTGTCGTCAAACTCATTGTATTTTTCTATTGAAATGATAAATCTTCCACTCCCTACAGGTATCTATACTCAACATGTGAGGGAGTTTTCCATCGCAATATCTGTATTTCATGTATTTCAGTCAGAGTTCGGCGGACGTGCCAAATGGGGAGCCACTTTTGGGGGATTTGCGTATGTGCTCTCTGAAACATTGAGTAGAACCAAATGATCATAATCGACTATCTGTAGGGATCAGGATGGTAATGGTCATGGGACACATTGCGCGTACGTGTTTTGCGCCACAGGGAATTGATAATCATGAACGATATCTAGCGGTATCGCCGGAGGTAACCAATATGGAGTTGCAAAAACAGCCAATTTGATTGCAGTCAAAGTTCTGGCTGACAACGGGTAGGGATTGTTGTAGTACCAAGCGATGGCAATAATTGACTTTATACGACATAGTGGAGGTGCAGCAGCTGATATGTAGGTATCTAAAATTACCCTAGAAAAGCTCATCGGAAATTGTTATCAGTGTATCCGGTATGAATTGGGTGGCGCAGCAATTCGCAGCAACAGGGCGCCCTGCCGTAGCATCTTTGTCACTCGCTGGATTGCCGTCAACACCTCTTGATGATGGTGTAGCTGCAGTGAGTATTCCCTTTCCATTTCCATTCCAGAAAATTAGCTCAGAATTCTTCCGGAACAGCTTACAGAGGCTGGCGTCCATGTAACAGTTGCAGCTGGCAATGATGGGAATGATGCATGTGGAATGTCTCCTGCCCGTTCACCCTCTGCTGTGACAGTCGGCGCAGCCACTATCCTTGACTCTCGATCATCGTGGTCTAATTTCGGTTCTTGTGTAGACATCTTTGCTCCTGGTTCTGATATAATTAGTTCATGGATTGGGAGTACGGTGGCGACTCAGGACATTTCTGGAACTTCTATGGTGCGAAAAAATCTATCTTATGCTTAGTAATCGCATGTTGATTCGGTTGCGACCAGTCCACCCCTTATGTTGCTGGTATAATTGCATACCTGATAAGTTCCCATGGCAATATGACACCAGCAGCTATGACTATCCTGCTCAACTCCGTCAGCCTTCAAGGTGTTCTGGCTGGTATTTGTGGGTTGTCTTGACAGATGTAGGAGCAATGCTTAGCTAACTTCTTTTCTCAAGACTCGGGGACAGTGAATATATTGGCACACAACGGCAATTGAAGTAGCTTGTATGAAGGGATGTATTTGTACCGCCCGAATGAATTCTATGTGACAACTAGGTCCGCATCCCCTTCTTGTCCTTTAACCACCATCCCCCTCTGGGGTCACATGATACCAAAAATCTTACATTGATATCGTCGTTATCCACCTTCCCCTTTATATCCTGACTGTTCTTTGGGACAGTCATTTTGAATATCTATTGGGTTTGATGTGACTACTCCAGCACATTGTCCCCACAACACACCATATGAGGCTGAAAGTTTCTGCTTATATCACTCAAACAATGTGCATAAATATTAGTCCTACATTGACCAACTGGGTTCCAGCTCGCCTCCTCTCAACCAACTCGCTAGATCACCAATATGGTAGGGACCCAAGAACCGAAACATGAGGGCAGACTTGCCCCTGGTTCTGCCCTTTTACCATATAGGAAGTCATCTTGGGTGGACGAACAATCTAGAGAGACAAGTTTACAATGGGTAACATGGTTTGAAACCGACTATAGTAGATGGGGTTATGAAATGTAGGGGAGAGTGAATCAGGAGATGGAAAGCATTACTTGGAAATATGGTGGCATTCATTTTTTTTTCTACAACTCCTTCGTATCATCTCCCTGGGGGGTGGTATTACACCAACTATTCAGGTAACTGACAGCTGGAAGACTCATGGAAACCGCAAGGTTGAAATGTGTCGATCGAAGGAAGTTTGAGGAGTATCTTTAGTCATATTCCGCAGGGACTGTTATCGCACACCTTTGCCTGTTACGGAGTTGTGTATCTACATGACAAATGGTACAGGTTTGATTTAAAAATGTGACAACTAGGTCACGAGGACATGTGACAAGGCGTGGATGAGCGCGTGGATGAGTTCTCAGCATCCAACGTATCTGACTTCTGGCAGCTCTTGCAGCTCTTGAATGGGCATCTTTGAAAACATCCGGTACTTTGTTGCATCGTCGATACCTCCTTATCGGCAGGAACAAGTCGAATATGCATTATCTAAGAATGGGGCCACGAAGGCTGACTCGATTCTTGATGCCACGCATGTGATAAGTGATTCTCCATGGCTTGAGGGTGCAGATGAATTGGAAAACTTGAAGGAGAACAATGAAAAAAGCTCTAATGTACCTGTTGTTGTTTCCGTAAGTTTTTTTCTCCATGTGAGGGGTTGACCAACTGATAGGATTTGGGGAGGACGTTTGGGTTGATCGGACATTAATTCTTGGAAAGATTCAACCGTAAGTTGTAGTTCAAAATTTCAAGCGAACAGTTGACTTGACTTGTTGGGCTCCAGACCGCAGTATTATTCTGTTGATCCTGCGATGTTATTCTCGGGTGTTGTAGCATGTGCCGCAGAGGTCCGTTCTTTCTCTTCCCTGATCACACTTCCTCACATCAATGAATGCAGCTTCAAGCCCATGACCTTGAAGTGCTCTCTGCAGGCATATCTGCACTCGGCGGCCAATGGCGAGTTGCACTCACTAACGACGTAACTCACCTTTTCTGCGTCTCTCCTTCTTCTACCAAATATGCTGTAGCACTCGCTCATCGTGAGGGTACGGGAATAAAAATCATCTTACCTCATTGGTTCGACGATTCAGTGCGATTGGGTATGCAAGGATTACCTGTCGAACCGTATGAGTGGCCGGACCCTCCGCTTCTGAAGGATATTGGGGTGGACATTAAGAAATTGGGACTTGCAGGGCAGCATGACGAAGAGGGGAAGGAGAGACGTGAAGGAGATGAAGGGAGGTTGAAAGAAAAGGCGAAGAAAAATATGATGCTCACTGCCAATCAATTCACACCCTCAGCAACAAATTTTCGGACGCCATTACCGAAGGATGTGGATCTATTGCCTGTCAAACGTGGTGTGTTTGATAATAAGCGGATTCTTCTTAGTTGGACGTTGTCGCTGTACGGTTCGCGGAGAGAAGCTGTAGAGATGGGTCTCAGAAGAGCTGGGGGAGTGGTCCTGAGGTACCCTGGCGATCATGATGATGACTTGAGTACTGAGGAAAAGGAGAGACAGCGGGATAAAAAAGAGGCGAAAGCTGTGAAAGAATGCGACATTCTGATCACAAGATGGAGGAATGGTAAAGCGTATGGAAAGGTAAAAATCACTAACTCCATTGTGGGGCCATCTAAATCGAATTCTGTAGGGGTTCAAGTTGCACAAGACGATTGGGACTATGGCATGGTTGTATCATGTTCAATCCTCGGGCCTAACTCCAAGGCCAGTTGACCAGCTTTTGCATTACCCTATTCCTCGGAAACCGATTCCGAACTTCCTCCAACATGTACGTCCGCAGAAAATGCAATTTTATCGGTGCTTATCTTGTGCCTTCAGGAAATCACAGTTACGAATTATACTGGTGAAGCTCGCGAATACATCAAGCGTATTATCACTGTCATGGGTGCCAAATTCACTCCTATGATGACAGGTAAAAATACTGTCCTGATCGCTGCTTAGTATGTCATCTATCATGATTTACATGTACGTATTTACCTATATTGTCAGTATACACGGTCAAAAAACTGACAAAGCGCGCGCGTGGTCGTTACCCATCGTGAATCATACTTGGCTCGAAGACTGCTTCATCCAGTGGCGACATCTCACAACTTCGACGGAAAAATATATCACGTTTCCATGTGGAATGGATTTTAGTCGGTTACTCGGTGAGCGGGGAGTTAGCGTGCGTGGAGTTGAGCTGTGCGATGAGGAAGAGATGAAGGAAGATGAGGGAAGCAGTGATGATGAGACGTACGGCGTGAATGGCAAGATGGATGAGGAGGAAGATGGAGTTTCGAAGGATGTAGAGGAGGATATTGATATGATTAGCATGCCAGATACGGATCAACCTGGCCTAGATGTCATATTTGAACATGTCGGCCGACGAACAAAATCGGGATCACCGACAAAACAAAGTGCTACTACTATCTCTTCTCCCAAGAAGCCAAGTATGAATAGTGCAACAGATTCCTCTGTGATGCAGGTTTTGTCTATCAAGTCAAGGTCAAAATCAGTGTCTCCGATGAAAAGGCGCTTCATCGTCGGAAATGATGACTGCGAGGAAGCAGAGAGCATTAACGTAGAACAACTTCAGTGTTCTGAACAGGAAGAGAGTCAGATCTGGAAACCGAATCCAGCGAGCCGTACACTGCGAAGGTCGAATGCCATGGATGTTTGCGGCGACGAAGAGCAAGTTGTGGTCACACCAGTAAAGAAGTTGAAATCAAAAAAAATCGAGGGGACACCATCTAAGAGACGACATTCAGAAGATCAGGGGTGGACTGATGATAGGATTAATCAACCGAATAAACGAAGGATCCACAGCGAGAAGTCACCGACGAAGAAAGTCTTGTCTACAGTTGATTTTGGTGATGGTGTAGAGGGAGAGCAAGTAGAGAGAGATGTTGACGCGTATGATACAGAATGGGGCCCATCTGTGCTAAAGCCGAAGAAGAAACTTGTACGTCGATTGACTCAAGAGGCTAGTTTCCAATTGGCAGAACAGCGAGAGAAGGAAAAGGCCAGGCCAGGAACAAGTGATTCATCGGCCAGGCTGCAACGTCTTACCCGACGATCCAATGATAAACCACATCGAATTCCAGCTCTTGGAGAGCTTTCAGCAGTGACTGAAGATGCACAAGAAACATGTGCCAAGTTTGCGGCATCGGCCTCCAAGCAGAAGTCACCTAGAGATCATACGCAAAATAAAGAGAGACTAGATCCGCAAAAAGGGAGCTTACTGGATAATAAGAGAGGTGATGCCCATACTCGTGTTAAAGCCAAATCCGCAAGTGCAAAAGCAAGGGAAATGTACTCAGACAGTGAAGGTGAGATTGAGGGATTCGTGTTGGAGAAGGTACAAGACAAAGGGGAGAAAGGGAAGGAGAAACAGGAAATCAAGACGAAGAAAGTGTCATCATCGTCTGAACAAGAAGAGTCTGAGGTTGTTGAGAGAGGGAGCAAGAGTGAGGACGAGAAGAGGAAAGCCTTGAGGAGCAAGAAGTCGTCTTTGGATAACAGCGTTTCTGTTGTGATCGAACTGCCCTCTTCAGCCAAGAGAGAGAGAACCGACGTCCCATATCATAATAATAGAGAGGAGGAGGAGGAGAAGCAGGGTGACGAAGAGGAGGAGAGTCAAATAGAAGATATTCAAGAGTCGTCTCCAAAATCGAGGTCAAAACATAACTCTGTGAAAAAGGTGGAGAGTGCCTATGTTGACGCTGGCGAAGCTCTGTTTACGTTCGACTCTCGTTCTCACCCGAAACCACTGAGACAGAAGCCTGCTCTGATGAGGTCATCGCCGATTTCCGATGTCGGTACTAATACCAAGCATATCAATACCCACAACAATAGTGAATATTCGGAACGGCTCCTAGCAAGGCGAGGTGCTGCAACAAAAGCGGAGGAAAAGTTGAAGGAGATGATGCCTGATGCGTCGAGATACGAACAGGAAGCTAAGCGAGCGAGGAAGAGTGGTGGATGGACTAGTTTGTGGGAGAAGGAATTAGAGAAGGAGAAAGGAAAAGAAAATATAGTGATGAGTAAGAAGAGGAATTTGGACGTTGTAGAAGGTACTGAGCAGGAAGGTTCAAATAGGAAAAGGAGGAAGTCTTCTGGTATGGGGGGGAAAGTAAAAGAAGAAATTGAAGAGGGCAAGAATCAGACGGAAGCAGGCGTGAAGGAGATAAAGAAATGCAGGACTTCAATGTCTGCACCAAAAGAGAAGATATACCTGTTAACTACCCAGGTAGTGCTTGCTTCTGACGTAGTCAAGGTGCGTTCTCGGTCATCAACAGTGAAACATGACATAGATGGTTTTCGTAAAGGCGCTGGAAAAACTTGGCGTCATCATGTCTACCAAAATTTCCCAATGTACTCATTTGATTGCTCCGAGTTTGGTTCGAACGGAGAAATTCTTGTGTGCGCTGGCATCCACTCCTGTTGTTTTGCAAGAGGCGTGGGCTGTTCAATCGGCTCAGGCAAAGCAGCTCTTGCGTACGTGTTATATCTTTCCGCTTCGCAAGTCCAGTTGATGTCATCGTTTGATCTTTAACCATTCAGCTGTCAGCGAGTTTCTCCTATGCGACACCACTGCTGAGACGAAATATCGTATGAAGCTCAGCGAAGCGCTTACGCGAGCAAAAGAACATAAAGGGACGTTGCTCAGGAACAGGACGTTTTATGTTACTATGAAGACCAAAGTAGAATACAAGCTTTTGAAGAACGTCGTTACTGCTCATGGAGGTCAAGTGCGTTTTTCTTTTCTGCATACCCTCTGATATTTTTCCATTGATGAACGTGGCTCAGCTTTCGCAGCAGCCACCGACTGTCCGGCTTCTCACCGGACATGCTAATCGGCATGTTATCTCGTGCCCAGAGGATATTTCGATTTGGAGACCACTGGTGATGCAAGGGATACCAATCTTCACACACGAGTTCTTGTTGATTGGAGTGTTGAAGCAAGAGTTGGAATGGGATTGGAAGGACTTTAGGGTGCCAGGATCTCTATGATCGTCTACGATTATGAACTCTGCTGTTGACAATATTTCCTCTGATTTTGGATAGCTTTCAGTAGTCATCGAGGTTCAGATTCATTTCAAATATGTCGACGGATATGTGTCAGACCCATATCAGACCCAAGAGACAAGTTACTTGGTATCTGTCGATTGTGAGTGATGTATATAGATAGGCCAATATGATGCCGTGCTTGCGAAGGTTCGCTGGATCAGAGGTGATAGTGATGGACATCGGACAACCACCCCCAACACCGATTCCCCAGTTGTTATTGATGGAACCGGCAGGAAGACCCTCTCTTTCAGGCCCAGACCAGTGGGTCTTACTTTGAGAGTCAGTTTGGATCCTGTGCAGGGAAAGAGCAGGGAAGGAGCCCAAGTGAGGGCAGAGTTTGAATCAATGAAAAAGAAATAAGAATTTTGACATTTGTTCTCAAGTTGTTGTGTTTTTTTGTACATACTGTGGCTTTTGGTGTGTTAGCACAGCCAGTCCTAGTAAAATTTTTTTTGCTTATGAGTACATCCAATCCTCGATCTGAAGCCTCAAAGTCAGCTGATTCCTTGACCATAGCACTGGAAAGCTTCAGTCACATTGGAGCATACCTCATTCAACTAGGACAATAACCAATCTGCCATTGCTTCTTGCTCTTGTACCACCATCTCATATGGTAGCACCCAGCAGAGAACTAGCAAATATACAAAATTTCCCCTTTCCACAGCCAACTAACAGTGTCTCAACTAACAACCATACCAATCAACACTCCTCTCCCTCAATGGAAGTTGACAAACTCACACATAGAGGCCAGTTCCCAGACCCCAACCACAACCATCAAAGGTCTTGATCTGCAGAATCCACCACATCTGGAGCCTCCTCCATGGATTATGCTAAAAGAATGCAAGCCCAAAATTACCAGTCATAGGCTGATCAACTTGAAGAAAGAGAACAGGCCCTCTCAGGTCAATGCACCTCACACATGCTATGAGGCCAATTCGTTCACCCTCCTGCCTTGTGTCATAAATCGCCCGCCAGAACCAAAGATAGTACGGTTGGAGGGATGGGAAGAACGAGAGCTATTCTCAGACGGACTAGACGAAGGGTTCTAAAAATAGAAAAGGGAGAAGGTCACACGAC
>Ga0153957_100384_pt1 | contig 20247 bp, 19 predicted proteins | sample TSFL041MetaG_FD_104745 | JGI IMG/M metagenome (GOLD analysis project Ga0153957, IMG submission 104745) | Attine ant fungus gardens microbial communities from Florida, USA - TSFL041 MetaG | ecosystem: Host-associated > Fungi > Mycelium > Unclassified | place: USA: Florida, Wekiwa Springs... | reverse complement strand
TCACCACTCGCACGACCATCTGCACGTGACCAGCGAGTCGAGATCACGTTCATCTTCAACGTCGAGTGGTTTTTTCCATTCACCCCAAGCCTCCAACTCTACTACATCCTTTCCTCCTGCTTCCTCTGCCTCTGCCTTTACTGAAGTCTTCGGGAATTCGAATCTTGAAGAATCTAAGGCTGAAAGCGAAGGCAAACAAGAACAGATAACCATTCTTGAAGAATCGGTAGAAGTTGGACCAGAGCTAAGAACACCATTGGTGCCAGTAGTAGTTGAACCGTCATCTACAACCGAAATGGCTGATTCCGACGAGCCACTTCCTAAATCCTCGGTCATTGCATCTGCTGTCCTTCCGCCTGCTATCGAGATGCCTACACCTGTTTTATGCGAGAACCCTGCTTTCCCCACGCCTGTTACCGTAAATGCCGAGCCTGGAGGTGTACAGCATGGGGAGGTAAGGTCGCATTTTGGGCATACATCTGTGTATGTGGAGCAGGAGGTGCCAGATTCCCTCATAGGCGAAGAAAGTAACGTGATGTCTACTGAGAATAAAAGGGGGACTTTTGTCGTCCCTTCTCTCGTGCTACCTGATGCAGCGGATGCTCAGAAGATCAATCTTGATTCGTCATCGAAAAATGTTTCTACTGCTGATATACCTGCTACCTCTCCTGCGATTTCTGAGTCACTCATCTCGTCGCCTCCATACGTGGACAAATTGCCTCATGAGGAACCTGCTCTGCAGGCTAGGGAAGGAAATGAGAATGTCCCGGACCTTTTCTTACCCGGCCTTACCACTCGTACCCTGTTGTCGCCTGTCCCAAATGTGCGCAACTTTATCTCTTCATTGAGCCTACTTTGTTGGTGGTTGCAGAATTCTTTTTTAACGTATAACATGTACGATAGACGGACCCGTTGAGCACATTGCTCTCGAAATATATTTATCCTTTCGAAAAGAGACCTGTGCGAGATGTGACTGGAGAGTGGCAGAGGGCCGACATTCATACGCTTGTTGTAAGTTGTCTGAGTTTCTGGTACGTGGATGACTCGAGGGAAGGGAGATTGACAAGTTACGGTAGATGACGAATAGTTGGAGAGCGTTGGGCAAAATGGCCAAGGACAGAATCGTTGCTTCGAATCCTAGTGATGTTGAGAACATACTGGAAGTGCGTAGCATCACAGCCTGTTGTGCGTCAGCTTGGGAGCTCAAATATCTTACGATAGCTCTGGTACCTCCGTCTTGCAAGTCTTGCTCGTCTCAGACTCTCCAATCAAGCAGCTGCAGAATGCACAAATCTTTTTGCAGTACTCAATGCTATCGAACCAATGGAACATAGGATCTACGTCTTTGAGAGAATTCTACCATTCGAATTAGAAATCATGTACGCTCGGGTCAAGTACTGGTCAGGCGATCATATGGGATACCTCGATGCTCTCAGCGCGCTCCTGAGAAAGTGTAAACGAAAGACGAAGGAGGCCTCCGCGATCACACCAGTCGAGAGTGAAGTTCAGGAGATGAAAGATATGTGGAAGGAAAGAGGTGCAAGGGTTAGTTTAATTCTAGCTTCACAACTAGTTGAGATGAAGGTTCGTCAAGTGTTCATTCGAAGTCATGACTTTTCTTTTTCAACCGCTGAAAAAAAAACTCTTGTTTTTTCTCAGGATTTCGTAGCAGCGACTAAGCTACTCGAACCACTCTGCACCCAACTCTCATCCACTACACAAGGCAAGATCATATCAAATCCACATCTTCGTTCTGCCATGGCAAGAATCCATATTCAAAGCGGAAATCTCAAACTTGCGGCATATCATTTCGGAATAGTGGCTCAAGACCCAGATGCAGATGAAGCTCTTAAAAAGCTGAACGATGCCATTTTGAGCGCTGCGAGAGGTGAATGGGAAAGAAATGTGCAAATCTTGAAAGAGATGATGGAGGAGGATGCGGGTCACTTGGTCGTGAGTCGTCCATATATATGTCTAAATCATTGACCCTGTGTGCGGGGGGCGGACAGTTGATAAAACTAAACTAATGACACTCTGTTACAGGCTATGAATAATTTGAGTATGGCCTTATTCAACCAAGGAAAACTTAAGGAGGTTCGTTCAAGTCCTGCGTTACCATTGTTCAATTCAGCAGCTCGGCTCAATACCCCTCCAGGCGATCAATATCCTTGAGCGAGCTCTGAATTCATCGCCGTCCACCATGGTCGTAGCAGAGCCATTTTTATTCAACCTTTGTAGGTACCCGCACCATTAGCCTACAATTATCAACTAACACACCGCATAGCAACGTTGTATGAACTTCGCTCAGCGGCTGGTCTGGAAAAAAAGAAAGACCTTCTCATCCAAGTCGCCAAGTGGAGTGGAGATGGTTTGAGGGTGGATTGCCTCAAAATGCCCACCATTTGAGGTTCAAATTCGAGAATACATGGAAAACTAGTCCATTTTTTGTCATGCTTTAGATCATGAAAAGGTTAATTCATATGCACAAATGATTCGTTTTTTAATTCATGATCACATCTTCGTCTTCATCTTCATATGTAGTGAATTGAATATCACTCATGCTGTCTTCGTTCTTTGCTAACATATCTACTTCTTCCTCATCACCCATCTCGTCAAGCGCTTTTTGTTTGAATACTTGGAGCAATCTATAGGCCTCCTTATCTGAGTGCTCCAGCATCTTAGATCGGCTCTGTTTGAATTTATCTGGGTCAACACTACAATGATATCCACCATTCAATCCATCAAGCGCCCATAAGTGACCCCACTTTAGGATACCTCCATCTTCTAAAGGTGTCTGTGATGCGCGATTCATCTCAACAACAAGGAGGGGATGCATGAGGAGACCCGGATAATATCGTCCAGAGAGTAACGAAAGGGAGATAACAGCTTCATAACCGGGAGTGAGTATTGGTCGAAAGTGATATCCCAGTGGAGGCTCAGGTGGCAGATAATTAGAGAATGGAATCATCGTCTTTTTGGATGAAACTGGTGACATAGATGCCGCAGTGACAGGCTGGGACAGATACGATAACCTTGATGTTGATGCTGAGGTTGATTGTGTAGATGATAGTGCTCGAGCAGGAAGAGGTTTAATTGGTCGCGATGTTAAACTGATTGACTTTGCATGTAGTTTGTGTTGCTTGACATTAATATCATCACTTTCATTCCAGTCATCATCAACTAGCTCAAATAAAGGGCCACTCGCTCGACATTCTTTCTTCTTGTTATCCTCGCTCATAACTTCTACCACAAACAGCGCTTCAATGCGCATGAAAACACCCCTACATCCAGCCCCAATCTCCGAGACGTCACGGCCAGTGGACTTATAGGCTTCAATAGCCTGTTTACCAGGACCGGCAGGAGGGGAAATATCTTCTGAACCATATGGTGCGAGGTACCGTCTAGGAACTTTGAGTCGCACGAAGTCGTCGACCCATATCCTTTCGGGGCCCCACCATAATCCTTGAAAACGAATCTGTGATCGAGCGAGTTGTGTAGGCCCTGGACCTTTGCCAAGCAGATTATCTGCAACTCTATTTAGTGTCGACTGAGACATGCCAGGCTGGGTGCCTGAAATATTACGATAAAGATGTGATGAATTAGAATACGTAGAGGTGACTGTGGTATTCATGCGGCCAGCAGCGTTGAGAGCAGCAATTAGGGAATTATCGGGTTGATTTTGCGATGGAGAAGGCGCAGTCGATGATGCAGGAACGCTGTACGTGAACTCCCACTCATCCGTGACTGAAAAAAACTGTGAAACATTGGAGGCTATTTGTAAAGCCACAGCGTAAGGCCCAGCGACATCTTCGAAAGGAGGAGGCTGAGTATTTGGGAATGGGTTGAAACTGGAGACTGAGTCCCGATCGAAATTGAGGTGCTCAGGGTCAATGACTTGCATTGCTCCAATAACTTCCTCTGGAGGGGTATATGCTTGGTATGGTATAACTTGGCCGTCGCAGACACGAATCGACTTGTTAACAGCGAAAAGTTCGACTGTGTAAATTGTTGACTGTTCTACTGTAAAAGGGAGACGTTCATCTTGATCGTCTACAATACCATGTTCTTTGTGAGCACCAGAGTCAGTGAAAGAAGGTCCCGGTGCCAAGTTTGAACGATTCAAATCAACTGATGAGACATCTCTAGGAACGGGAACAGCTTTGAGCTTGTATTCTTGCACAAGGCCAGGCCAAAATTCAATTTGAATACTGTCATCTAAACTCTGTATCGGTGTTGAAAGCTGACACCATACGATCTCGCCATCTCTATACCAACGCTTCAGTTTCATACTATTACGTGAGAAGACGGCTCGCAGATCAGAATTTCGCTCAGCTAAGGTAGGAGTATTTTGAATATGGGGGGAAGGCTTCAATGCAGGCTGGAGAATCTTCTGCACCGAAGCGTAAGGACGGCCGGCCTTCCTTTCCCGAGGTTTCTCTCGCAGAACCCGAGGTAGGGGGGAGGCAGAAGACGGTGAGCCTATAATGTCGCCCATACTGGCTGTGATCCCCTTTTGCGGTTGTTTGGTGCAATATTTGCATTCGCAATTTGCATAGTTCATGGTAGCATCGCTAAAAAGCCAAATAGCATGGGGTATAAATTCGTTGATAGAGCGAAACCGACCAGACCGGTAGCCTAGACAGGAAAGGTCAAATGTCGACAGGGTGAGCCACGCACCACGCACCATAGAGATACAGATCGTGCCGTGGATTTGCCGCAGGTCCTTTATGATGATCATACATTTCATAGCCCGCTGGCCAGCTCCGTAGGACGTAATTATTGCCTGCAAGAATGAAGTCAGGACGATCCAAGGGTAGATCGTAGGGCATACAGTCTCCTTGCATTTCGAGCTTAGTCGCAACTGCTTTCCCTATGGCAGCTCGCCACTTCTTGGCGTGCCCGCTTCCTTCGACATCGAGTGGTTCATGGAAATTTACCTGACCTTCTACGTCGACACTGTTGGTTGTATTGGCAGGTCGGACTAACGGATCTCCATCAGAGCGAGGAAAGTCAAGAAATACAGTAGAGGATTTAAAGGTGATGTTGGGCTGAGAGGCCCGTCTGGACATGGTAGATCGAACAAGGGAGTCGTGACACTGTGACCGGTTGTTTCTTCTACTCGGACAAATTTATTACCCTTGTGCAACGCGAGTTTCTCCTCCTGCCGTGCATTATCTACGTTTTGCATCTGTTTCCTACGTGCATTTCGTTAAACTACTCGGCTAGATCGACTAGACTTTGGCAGAATGTCGCTATAAAGGCCTCCACTATGGGCGACGCTTTGATAAGAGCAGACATCCTTCTGTATATTGTGTGTAGGAATTTTGGTATCTGCGTCTGCTTGTGAAGCCAAACTAGATGGTCACTACAAATGATCCCGAGCGTGTATGGGAGGGATGTGCTTTGTGTGGACATAATACACTCGACTGCACCCGGTGAAATTCTGTACCCTGACAATAGTGTCTTGGCTGTACAAGAAACCTATCCCTTGGAGTGACCATTGTAGGCTGAGATGTACCTTCACCATCTGAGTATTATCAAGCAGTAACTCTGTAAATCGCTCAAGTAAGCCTAAGACGAGAGAGCAGTACCGGTTAGTGGGCATTCGACCTGGTACAGATCTTATTGCTCTTAATGTTGGGTAACAGAGACATGAAAACGAGGTAAATCTTGTTGTCCACTCTGAGGGTATTGGGCAGCCACACTGGATTCATCTGATCCAAAGGGATTGCATTTTCTCGACAATTCATCCAATTTTCTGGCGGAAAATGCCTCGATGATCTTACTTGTAGATAAATAAGTACGATCACCAATGTTTCAACAGTGAGAGCTACGACCTATCGAGCCGACAAAACAAAACGATTGCTGAATTAATCTATTCACGATTCAGTGCCTACCCGGTGCTGCCATCAATCGCGTATGTTTTTCTCTGTGTGAATCGTAGAATGACGTCAACCAAGTCCGAACAAAATACAGGGTCAAGTAGCTCTCTGCATACCACCAAGTGCTCAATACCTCAGGCTGCATACCCTCAACCAGCTTTTATTGTATATCTTGGTGACACGAGCTCTACAGATTGACGATGGCTACCGTCATATCCTCACCTCCCAAAGACACGGAGAAGAAACGAGTAGAGAAATTCAACAAAACAGAGGGAATGCTATACGTTTCCAAGCCTTATCGGACAAAGGACTCTCGAAAGCTGCGGGCTCTTATCACATTCACCCCGCGTAAGTCTGTTTTCGATATCAGTAATGAAGTATCCGGGGTCAACGAGTTTAGAGTAAGTAATCTAGTCCATTTGAGCGCACCTTTTATCCGGTCATCGGTAGGGATTCTACTCCCTTTTTTGGGTTTCACTATTCATATGGACCATTCGAACATATGTCAGTAGTATAGAGGCCAAGGGAATGCCTCTGAATCTCGATTTTGCAACAATGTTCTCTCAGGATGCTGTAACCCTTGCAATTAGCGATTTTTTCCTCGTCCTGAGCACAGGTATTTGTGTCCCTTTTGCAAAAGCACTCAGTAGAGGGTGGATGAGTTATTATTGGACTGGTCTGGTGTTACAGCATGTCCTGCAGACAACGATTCTTTTCACGACTATTACTTGGACGTTTAATAGGTCCGTCACTTCTTCTTTGATCAATGCTGATCTTTCACCTCGTATTAGGAAATGGCCTTGGGTTCAGTCAGGGTTTCTTACGTTGCACTCCTTGGTGAGTTGTTATGAAGTCATGATCACAACACTGTTGACCAATTTAAGGTGATGGTCATGAAAATGCACTCATACTTGACCTTCAATGGCCACCTTCAATATGTATCTCGACAGTCCAAGCGCCTTTTAACAGAACTCCAAAAGGCTACCCTCAAGTTTGGGGGATGGGACCAAGCTATCAGAGAAGCCAAAAATTCCTCGTCAACCGAGTCCTCTCGAGACACAAGCATTAGAATAACCCGATCTGGGACACCTCAAGTACCAGAGGGTTCTTCCTCGTCATACATCGATCCAGCGTCTGCTAGTGCCCTCAGGAAGCGTCTTGCTGCCATGGCTTCAGAGCAGGATGATCAACAATCCATTGAGGTTATCGAAAGCATGACCGCAAGCGAAGTAACTGACTCCGCGAAAATTTCCTCCAGCATTACGAAAGTGAAGAAGAGTGCCAGACCCTCGCAGCATCCCTTAGCTTTCCATCCCGATCCCTCGTTGTCTGCAATAGCTAAGGAGTACTCAGACTTGGAGATGGAGATGATCAGCTCGGGACCTGAACAGGTTATTTGGCCCAACAACATCACCTGGAAAAATTTTGCTGTATATCAGCTTATCCCAACCCTGGTTTACGAATTAGAATATCCCAGAACCCAGCAGTGCGTTATCTTCCATGACATCGAACACTACCTGATCAGGATACCAGGATACGACCACTCTACATTTTTGAGAAAACGGTACACAGAACTTATTTATCATTTGCTCTTCTCATCTCATATGCTTTTCAAAGGTGGCAACATTTGGCACTTTTGCCTTGTTATATACGGTTACCGAAGCATTTATTTTACCACTTACTCCAACTTCAGAACAGTCATTTTTCAGATCATTGCTTGATTTAGCCCTCCCCTTTATGGTGGCTTATATTCTCCTGTTCTATATCATTTTTGGTACGTCTCCTTGCTCCTCTTTGGTAATAAACCTGATCATATTATATAAGAGTGCATCTGCAACGGATTTGCAGAACTCTCATAGTGAGTGTAAAGTTCTCACATCCATCGTCTCTGTCTGACGATTTACGCAGTTTTGCTGATCGACAGTTCTATGAGGACTGGGTGCGTAGTGTTTGATCAGATCAAATTATCTGAGCTTACAAAATTCTTCAGTGTGTTGAGATCCCGAACTCTGGGATAGTACATTGGCTAATTTGTGCATAGGTGGAACTCAACGTCTTGGGACGAGTTTTCTAGGAAGTGGAATAAGCCTGTTCACGGCTTCCTCCTGCGCCATGTTTATGCGCCCTTGATTTATAGCTGTGGATTCTCGAGAACGACCGCCATGTTAATCACTTTCTTCCTGAGCGCCTCCGCTCATGAACTTGTCATGGTCGTTGTTACACAGAAGATCAGGTGAGTTGACTCGATTTTTCCCTGATATTGTCTAGTGATTCAAGTCCATTCTTGAGACTATACCTCTTCACCATGCAGGTATGTACCCACATAACAAGCACCTACGAATCACTTGTTGATGTTCGGTTAGCTTGCGCAAATTCCTCTGATTTTACTAAGCCGCCATCCCGTCATCAAACGCAACAAGCTGATAGGTAATGTTGTGTTCTGGTTGGGTCTTTATGCTGGGTTCCCCTTTCTTTGTGTCGCCTACGTAGCGCACTAATTTCGTCACCGTGTAATTCGTCTATCTTTGTCAATTTATAGCAGGAATAACATGGATATTTGGAATCATTCTTCTGATTAGTGTTTTAAACTGAAAACTGTCCATGTAGGACTCAGTTGTGGTGATTGGAGAGAGAGAAATCCTCAGGGATGCAGAAAAAATATGACGTTACTGTCATCTACTGAAGAGCACATGAGCTGACAAAGAAACCACTGTTTTATTTATCCAACAGCTGATGGTTTGAGGCTTTCCGCAACTTTTTCATTGCAACTGCAAGTGTAATCCTTCGGTTCGACCATGAATGATAGGCGCTACCTCTGCAAGTGTCATACTCTCCTGGGCTCAAATATCTGGGCCTACTTATGACATACAAGGGAGCCAGATGCACCATTTGAAAGTGATTCAATTCCACGACTTTCTAGGTCTGGATGCGGTGGGACGAGCCGCATTATAACAGAGTCGACGTCTTTGGGGGATGGGATTACGAAAGGGATGTCGTTCGAGTTGGTGTTGTCCCTAGGGAATTCTTGATACTGAAATTTAGGCACAGGTACAGCAAGTCGTGCTCAAGAAAAAAAGACAGACTCAACGACAAATAAGGAGTGCCTCTAGTACATCCACCGCAATCCAACTTGTTCATGTTCTCCTTCTTCAAGACCAGAAATGGGTCACCAACTCAGGGAACCGTGTCTTTTGAGACATCTCATTAACGACTTGATCACTGAATTCTGCTCGTGATACGGATTTGAGTTCGTACGAGTTCTAGGTCTAGATTGAATTTCCAAATACAGCTTACAAAAGGACTTGGGAAGCGTGCACACAATAAACAGCATTCTTGCATTGAGATCGACTTTTCAGGTTCCTTGACAGTTTTCCTGAACGAAAGACATTGGTCTTGTAATAGTGGAACAACAATCTGCTGATCTTTTTCTATCTCTGTATCTTTGTGAGTTCTATTCTGGACTTGAGGGGTGATTGAGGAAGAAACAGGAAGTCTTGACGTCAAGTTTAGAAATAGCTAATCCCAAAAGTAGCCGAGAGTGTCAAGAGAGCATATAGCCAAATGGATGACGACACAGCAATGACAAGGTTCAGGAGAGAGTTGTATGTTGTAGAGAGGGACCAGATGGGTGGCGTATTCCATACGGAGCAACCTAGGATCCATGACGGATCAATATTGATCGTCGACTATCTCCGGTGATTTTCTTCTAGGTCAGTCATCAATTATTCACATTGGAAATGAAAAAATAGCTGCCAAGTCCAAGAATGCTGTTCGCCCACCACTGGAGACTTGTCATTGTATGTTCAAACAAGTTTTCTTTCAAATACTACATGGGGAGGGGTATACCAAGGGAAAGTACCTTCACTGCTATATTGCCTATTCTATCCACCGCCTCATCTGTCCAATGAAAAAAAAAAATCCACCCAAAAAATGTCGCCTTGTCACAAAGAAGACCACTCAATGTAACCGTAGTCCACAAAATCAGACTGTGGGTATGTGTATGTGTGTGTGAGTGTGTATGTGAAAGAGAGAAAGAATGCCATCTGCGCTCAAAAAAAAAGGGAACTTGTTGTTTCAGAAAATAGAACTGAAAGCGACGCTGAAAAAAAAAAAAAAGGACGGACAACCAAACTCAAGGGGGGAAAGTAAAAGACCAAATAAAATGACGGGAGGAATGAGGACCTAAACAGCACACAATTGAGACTATTTATTTGCGAGGGGTAACGCTTATAAATGGATAGGGTAAGCGTTCACATGGATCAAGAACTCTTTTTTAGGAACAACCGCAAGGCAAAAGAAAAAGAAGAGCAGAAAAAAAAGAAAATAAAGTCAATTGTTTGTACCTTGTCTTGTCCTCTGATTGATCAATTACAAGAAAGATCGTCTCACAAGAGTCAAACTCTGTCTAATCACATCAAGGATGTGAAGTGAGAAAGAATGATCAGGATAAAAGGTAATTAACGGTGGGTAAAAGTGGAATAGGTGGCTTCTGGAGGAAAAAAAAATCATTCCTTGATGAGCGGGATCTGAATGACGAGTGTCGCAAATTAATAAGAACAGTACCCGAACTATCATGCAGCACTGTATAAGAACAAGTTGTTCGTAGCAGCGATCTATAGCAGGAAAAGAAAAAGAAAAAGCATCAGCTTGTATACTTGCTAGAATCAGAAGAGCTAATCACAGCAATTGTATTTTCTCTTGGATGCCAGCTCGCGTGTAGTATTTTCTTGGTAAAGTCAAGTGCATCTAGCTGCATCGCATCCCTGAAAGCGCCCTTCGGTCCATTCCTCCAATTCTTATTCCCAGGCAATGGTCCCCCAATCTTCTTGGCCTTGAATGCCGACTTGTCGGCTTGCAGAACGACGTCATTGAGTGTATCCGTATCGTATATTCGGAAGAAGTTGTGATAAGAACCTGTAAGCACGTGCCTGTCAAATAAAGAGAAAGACTGATCAGTCAATGACTTCCCATTCCATGCGATCCCGTTGATTAATCAATAACGACAACAATGGACTTCTCGGCTACGAGTCCATCTGGCGCAACTCCTGATTAAAGGAGGTTCGTGCAAAATGGGATACATAGAACAAGTAGAATATGAGCCACGATCACGTACCTGTCGTCTCCACCCCATACGCACTCGAATTTGTCAAAAATACAGTCATTCTCGTAAAGATCACAAAGTCTTCCCCGCAGGTGGTCATGAATGGGAATTGTCTTGATTGGTTTTGATTCCATGTTAACATCCCAAATCTTCAATGAAAGATAGTCACGGGATAAGATATATCGTCCGTCGTAGCTGAACTTGACATCGGAGATGGAAGAAATGATTTCCGAGAAGAATGACCGAGTCGTTGGATCTTCTTCCTCTTCAAAACCTATTGATGGACATCAGCCTCACAGAACTCAAGTACAAGCTAGGCGTACATTTTGCGTACTTATCGCACAGCGCGGAATCACGCATATCAACAAGCTTGATACTGCTCTTTGAGCTGGAGTACATGAAGAGATTGCAGTGAAAGGGGTGGAATTCCATGGCCGTGATGACTTCTGTCAGTTCTTCCATGCTCACGGGCTTGATGTCAACAATATCTGCGAATCATCGTTAAAGGAGGAAGGTTTACCTATGAGCACCGCCATAAAAGCATGCTCACTGAAACTTTGGTCGCTGATATTGAGATTCCACAGATTGATTCGCAAATCGTCGGCGGAAATGTATGTCTCCTGATCTGAGTTGACGGAGATGGAATGTAGATGATAAGCATGTGCATTTGCATAGACTTTGCGGGGTACAGCAGCAATGATGTTCTCTTGATGGGCCATTCGAGGAAGTCGTAGATGTGACAGGCTCAATGGCGGAGGTAGAGGGCGGACACCATCATGGTGATTCGATTCAGAAACAATACGAAGCGACTTTTCAAAGATTTTCCAAAGTTTGATTGTTTTGTCTGCAGGATGTTGTTGTTGTTGTGTAATCATGGAAAGGCCGTGGAAAGTCAGATAACGCACCATTAGTCGAGAGTAGGAAGTGTGCTTCATTCTGTCGTTTACACCATTTGATCTTGTTGATTTTCTCCTCGATCTCCAGGGACTTGAGGTAATCGAATTCTGGTTCATGAGACTGAAATTCGGTGTAGAATTTGTACTCGCAGCCCTTTTTCTGTGCAGGAAAGGAGCGAAACAGGCGAAATTAAGCACATCAGCAGGGCTTGACGAACTCATCGCCTTGGTGGACTGAGGTACGGACCATTTCGTTCCGTTCGAAAAGGACGACGCGACCGCCCCTGTCCCCTGTTGCAAGATAATTGCCTGTTGAGTCGAACTCGACGGCGGAAATGATATCGGCTGCGAGCAGAACGGAGGATCAGATATAGTGATAAGTGAACGATGGGTGCTGGATCAGAGTAAGCTACGCACCCTCTGTGATGTCTTCCACTTCGCCCTTGTCTCCAAAGCACTGGGCAAAGCGCCATCCACCTGAGCCTGAAGGATCGTCCATGATGTACTTGGGTGGTGGCGGCTTGAGCGTCGTGGTGGGCAATTTGGGGGAGGTAAGCAGGTAAGATATTTTGGAAAGAAAACGAGTATGCTGGTGGAGGCAGTGAGCAGCGAGTGTTGACGAACGCGGAGGACGACGACGGCAAGGCTGGGGCCCTCCCCCCGCTGACGTAATAAATTTGTTTGCCTGTGCTTGGCAAGACGGGCCAGTCTGGAATCCGACATCTCCCTTCCAACAACCACCATGCCCATTGCTCCCATCGTCGGAAAGCTCAGAAAGCGCTTTTTTCTCGATATTACCTGCGCCATTGGCCTTGGTATCTCGGGAGGCTATGCTTACTGGTCAGTCTGCCTGCTTTTTGTGGCCTTTTCATCGCTGAATCCATCTCCAGGTACGGTGTCCATCTCAAGGCTCGTAAGTCTGCAATGTGGTCTCTATGTACAAGTCGGCACTCACATGAACGTGCTTCTAGTTGAGCGACAGGAGAACTTTTACCTCAAGCTCGAGAGAGAAAAGGCCCAGGCTGCTGGGGCATCGTAGGCCGGTCATGAGGAGAGAGGGAGGCTGCAGACATGTACACCATTCGCATCACATACCAGCATTCAATCTATCCTCCTGAGCCAACACAAATCCGATTCACGCGTAAAATTACCACAAAAAAGCGCATATCAATATAAATTAGGGGGAGACGTAAACCAAGGCCCTTAAAGAACATGAAGTCGTTTCAGCTCTTCACAGCTCTCAATGGGCTCCTCTTCTATTTTCTTCACCTTTTCCCAATCTGTTCCAATTCCAAATAATCCAATCTCGTTCTCTTTCAGCCTGTTCTTCCGGTCGACCCCTCGCTGGCACTGAGTATACTTGTCTTGTACGTAGACTTTGTCCACACTATCTTCAAACTTTTGCAGTGCCGGTCCTCTGGTCTTCAAAGACGCTGATGACGCCTTGGCACCCTCCCGTGCCAATTCGGTGCCGATGACAGGATGTTTCTGGAATTCCGCCTGATTGACAAAGTAGCGAATGCCAAGTCCCCCAGTCTCCCGTTGGGTACTGTAGCGTGTCGAGCCCTGGAACGCGAACCGCGGATCGGGAACTGGCGGTGTTGAAAAGAGATTGGGCAGTGCAGATAGTAATGAGAATCCGAATAGAATGATGAGTGGTAATAATTGCATGACGAGTGATCGCGGTGTAGCCTGTTCTGCAGCTGCTGTTCCACGACCGGCCCTTCTTGCTTGGAAGCCTCCGGGCCCAAAGCTCGCAGTATAGACACCTAGCATCATAATAAATCTCCCAGTTACGGGATGAAGTGAAAGCCACTAACTTGGACCTCCGGGACCAAATGAAAATGAAGTTCCTGGCCCACCGAACCCTCCTCCAAGTCCACCACCCCCAAAAAACATATTGAATAGTTCTTCTGGGTTGATTTCACCGTCAAACCCGGCTCCTGCTGCTCGGCCATCGCCTTGGTTGAAGAACGACGACATTCCGCCACTACCACCGCCAAACCGATCTTCCGGATCTCCACCACTGCGATCATACGCAGCACGTTTCTGGGGATCTGTAGAAGAATCAGTGAGGGTTGAAAGAAAATCTCTATTCAGATTAATTACCTGACAGCACCTGGAATGCCTTGGACACCACTGCGGAGCAAATCGAAGAGAAAGCGATCAGTAAATTTATTCCTGAGAAAGCTGCAAAAGCTACAGACACACTTTTGAAAGCTTCATCTGCTCCCGGTGCTCCGTTCTTGTCAGGATGTAATGCAAGTGCCAGCTGGAAAGCCGCTATGATTAAGCCTGTAGCAAGGATTCTGGTCCGGGGCCATACCTTGCGATACGCCTTCTTGACGTCTGCCTCCTCACATTCCTTCTGCAGCTCCAGAATCTCATAGTATTCGGTCACCTTGCAAGCTCGCACTCTCTTCACGATTGTATGTTGCTCCTGGGTATAGTCTCTCTTCTTTGCAGTTCCGTTCGTTGATGTAGGAGTTGACGTTGACGGTGGGTTTTGGTGGCGGTGCTTCATACCCGTCGCTGAAGGATGCTCCTCCGCTCCGGACGTACTCGACGAGCCATTGGGTGTCGAAGAGACGTTGGCACTATTGATTTTCACCAACAATTTCTCTGCCTGGGGCGTGCTAAATAACGAGATCGACTTTGTGCAGAATTTGCGGGCAGCCACTAGATTCTCCGCATTGAAGTGCTTTTCTGCAATCAAGAAACACCGCAGAGCTTCGTCCTTGTTGCCCTCCATTGTGTAACGAGCACTTTGAAAGAGAAAGGTAAGGAGTGAGAAAAGCCAGGATGGCAGTCCTCCCTAGGTTAGGGTTATCTACTATTTTTGGGTTAACAAATCACTCGTTTTCTTATGTCCTCTGGCCCTGGCATGCCCTCGCAGGAGTATGAGTCCTCTGAACTTGCAGATTTCAGGGCAGAGTGGAGGGCAGAGCTTGAAAGCCGCAAGCGTGCTCGCCGGGCCTCCGCATCTGCCGCCAATATAGTCGAGCATACTCCAACTTCATTTCCCACCGCAAGGCCTCTCCAGCAGACTAGGAAACCTACTTGTTCCGCTCAATCACACCCAGTAATCACACCGGATGGGGAAATCATCGACGGGAAACAAGGAAAGGCACTCACCAGCGCCCTCAGTGTCTATAAGCAAGCAGTTCAATTTGAGCAGGCTGGAGATCTGGATCAAGCTTTGACTTTGTATAGGCAGGCTTTCCGTATGGTGAGTTCCTGGATGCAAGAGAGCATCTCAGTAGAAATATACGTCAATTAGGACTCACATGTCGATCGTGCATTTCATCGTGAAGAGATGCTGCTCAATATTGCGATGCAACAACCTGGGAAGAAGAAGCCACCATCGTCGTCGTCGTCTACCGCAATCACTACCGACCCAACCCAGGATGACATGACTGCATCTATCCGGGCGTCCTCCATAACACCTCGAAACCTGCCAAAAGGTCGGACAGTCACAACAGGTATCCTAGACACCGTTGTTGCGACATTCCTCGAGCAAGAGCCGACATTAAGTTTTGTACCCGAAGACCAAACTCAACCCCTCGCAATAAAGATGCTTCCAGAAGAAATCCTACTCGAAATTCTTCACATGTTGGATTCGTCATCAATCGAGACCTTTGCTCTCGTCTGTAGAAAAGCTAGAGTCCTCACTCTCGAATCTTCCATCTGGCGGTAAGCTTACTTTCTTTTCTGTCACCCTTGACCATCCCGAATGCCGAACATAATAGCGGGTGTTTTCGAGTGCTATCCTTTGAATTACAGGTTACTGATCTGTGGGCAGGAGCTTGGTACTATCCACCTACAGAGAGCCTCAAATACCGGACCTAGAAACATTAACTGAAATTGTAAATCGGCATATCTTTGATTACAGACGAGTTTTTATTGAACAACCTCGAGTACGAACGGACGGCGTGTACATTGCAATCTGCCACTATATGTCAGTCACTCATACCTTGGTCTATTCCTTCCTTGACACTATGTCTCGTCAGCCGACCGGGCTTGAGTGAGAACCAATGGGTCAATGTGTGTAATATTCTTGTTACTGTTGCCGATCTTGGCAACCTAAACTACAATGTCTGGCAGATCACCCACTTGATCACATATCACCGATATCTGTGAGTTCAAAGGACTTAAGAGACGCTCAAAGTAATCGTTTATCATTCTGCTATCCAGTCGCTTCTATCCTAACGGTCAAGTCTTATCACTTCTAGCAAATGAAGAACATCCCCCACAAACGATAATCAACGTGCTCAAGCCATCCCTCAGGATGAAAGTAGGCTCTTTATTTCCCCCTTCGTCTTTTCCTTCTTGATCCTGATCCAATAGGGACTATATATTGGCACATGGTCACTCGCAGGTACCGAAGTAGTCCTCTCGAATCTCTTTGATGCAAGTGGACGCTACCCAATTGCCAGCTCGATTAAAGAACCTCCACCCGCTCCTCGCCCATCCGATCAACACCATTCCAGTGAGATACGACCTTCCCGCTATGTTTTCGTCATGTCCCTTGAACTCAAGTCAAGGCCTCTCGGAAGGTGGAATAGGCTTGATATTCACTCATATGATACTCTCAATCTTGAGACAGGGGACCTTACTCCTGTAGCACTCAAGCATGAGAGACCGTTCTGGTTCTCCAAAGTGCGATCTTATGTGTAGCTGGGCCTGCCATCTAAGTGGCTGTAGTTCCTGTACATTAGAACCCTCCCTTACCCTCTTAAGAATAGTACACGACAGAACATGAGAATGATCGAACACATCTGAAAAAAAAAACGACGCCTTGATACCTAATCAAACCTGTAGCTTCCTTTGTTCGTGTTCATCACTTTTGTTTGACTGTTGCCTGATTTCACCAATGTTCCTCTCTCACCCCGCGACGTTTTACTAAATGATGCACATCAGGTTATTTGTGAGTTTTTGATCAAAGATAGTTTCGGAAGATCTTCCCAATCACAGCAATGGTCGGTCAACACTTGACCTACGGTGTGAAGAACTTGGTGAAAATAAGTCTCAACGCGTTCAGCATATATTCATGCATCGTAGTGTAACCCCCAGTAGTCAATTCCAATCCACACCCTCTCCCCTCGCTACTTTCATTTCCTTTATTCCATTTTCATTGCCTGTTTTATGCGTCTGGACCTGATACCTTGAAAAGTACAGCAAAAAACTACAAGAATTGTCCCTCAGTCGCGACCTGACAATCAGATGGGATTGATGAGTGTCATCGAAATGCGGAGACGTGTAGATTCTTATACATGACAGAGACATAGTTGGACAGAACCAATGAAAGCCATGTATCAATGATCTGCCAATGAGATTGTCAACGCTGCATATGTATATATAAAGTGGAAGGTATATAATTTGAGTTGTCAAATGAGAAGAGAGAGGCTTGCAAGTAGGGACAAGAAAGAGGCATGATGCAAGAGGGAGTACCAGTAGTCCCGAACACTGTGTCCCTGTTCCAGCAGTCTTGGCTTGGCTGTACATAGAATTCGATCATACGATGGATGGACCGGCATGTTGCTCCGGTGTCACTGGTCAGCCATCATTCTTGCTTGGTGTGGATGATTCTCCGGACGTCGATAAGAATATGATCATAATAGCGTAAAACATAGGGCATTAATGCAAGTGCCACTCCAATAGCCCCAAGCATCACAAGAACAACGGGGAGCACAGATTGAGGAACAATCCCGAAGAGTAAGGGTTCCAAGACCAACGTGAGGGGAATGGGTTCACGACGAAGCCATGTCATATCTTCACCAGTCAAGGAAGGTGTAGGAACGCCTGTACTGACAGCGTACACATGGGCGTACTTGTTGCGTGTCGAGTGAAGTGGTTGATGGTGCCATTGTTGAGGCGCCACCTGCAAAGGATCATAAATTTTCAAGTATATATCACAGGGATGCTGGAAAGGTGGTTTATTCATTGAGTTTTTTTGATACTCTGACCCCACAAGGTAAAAGAAAAACAAGTCCCACACACTCACATAAGCTGGCCAGGATGCTCGCAATGTAAACTTGTTGTATGAACTCCATGCGAGATCGTCCAGGTCAAGTGATACCCACACGCCCAACTCGGCAGTCACTTCAGCCACGTCAAGAGCAGGCTCCAAATTCAGCTTTTTCTCTGCGTCGGAAGGTGTCATTTCCACCCTTTAGGGAAAAGGAAAACATTTACTTTTGGATGAGATCACAACAAGCAAAAGGAGACAAACCAGGTTGGAAATGTCATAGTTGGAGATTCAGCAGGCAAAGCAGCAAAGTTGACTATTTCTGTATTTCCTCCGACACATGTTATCAAGTAGGATAGTATAGTGACCAAAACTGAGAACAAGGCGCGGAAACAAAAAGTCATGGGTGACAGCCCTGATTTGATTTCCCTTTATAACAAACAACATGGATCAAGTATGCCTACCTAAGAACTCTGTCCTCCTCCCAGTGCTAATTTCTAATCATTCTCTAGGATTCCTTTAGGTCTCTTCTTTCAGGTTCTGGGTCAATACTTCAAACCATCGCTGGATCAGGTTCTCAAGGAAGCTCACTTGTCAATACGTCAACTAAGCCGTATGTAGCCTCCCCAGTCCACCAAAAAAAAATCCCCACATCAGACTAATACCAAAAGAAAGCAGATAGATGCTCCCAAACCAGCTTTCAAACCACGCAAAGTCAAGAAAGCCAACGAGGGAAAATACCGTGATCGTGCTGCTGAGCGACGTCAAGGCGGAGGAAACGACTACGCTCATGTGCGCTTCATAAATAAATATCTCAGGCTTTTTTCCCCCTCTGCTGACTCTTGGGCATCCATAGGTAGAATCCATCTTGGAAGATTTCGAACGACAAAACGCGAAAAATGAGAACAAGAAAGTTGTGCGCCTAAATTTCCAAAATGCCTACCGCCACCACATTCCAAGCTCACATAATGAAACCAGATCGAAGAACAACGCCAATACTTGGGAGGCGACGGTGACCATTCCATCTTGGTCAAAGGTCTCGACATGGCTCTCCTCGAACAAAACAAAGCACGAGCCACGCTCGACTCAACAGAGGACGATGAAACCCTTGAAAAAACATACGTGGAAGCATCTACCGGACCGAAAAAGCGTACAAGAGCGGATATTTTGAACGAGCTCAAACAAAAGCGTTCTCAACTTGGGCAGACTCATGATCAACTGGACTCTGGGAACGGAGCGCAGTCAAAAGACGATGCAAAGATTCTGATGGAAGAAGCGAAGAAACAAGGGAAATTCAAGCCTATTGGATTCAAACCCATTGAAGGCTCTGGGGAAAGAGAGAAGAAGAAGAAGAAGAAAAAAACCAAATCAGGGGATGGGACGACGGAAAACGGTGAAAGGGAAAGGAAGAAACGCAAAGTTGAAGCCGATGCACAGGTAGAGGCCGAAAGACCTTCAGCAACAGAGATGCTGCCGCCAACCCCAACTACCTCTAAAGCAACCACTGAGCCTGAACCTGAGCCTCAATCCTTGGGAGAAGATTTTGATATATTCGCAGATGCAGGAGAATATGAGGGCATTGACTTCGGGAACGATGATGGCGAAGGGGAAGGGGAAGGTGAAGCGGAAATGGAACTCCCTCCAGAGCGTGGAGATCCCTCGCTAGGGTCTGTACCTACTACTAGGTCCAAAGGGTGGTTTGTCACAGAAGACGACGAAATCGAAGCAACAGCTATCCCCTCAGGAACTAGCATTCAACTCCCTCCATCTCAGGACTCTTACTCCCACATTCGTCCCACATCTCCAGGGCGCAGACCACAGGATGATCGAGATCACAGTCAAACTAGAGAGTTGACAGATGAAAGGGAACATGAGCCAATGCGACTGCAACCCCTTTCAAGCTCTGCTCTCCCTTCTATACGCGACTTTCTGGCAATGGATGAGGCAGCAGAGGCAGCAGAAAAACGACGAAAAAGAAAAGAAAAGAAGAGTGGAGGTGGAAGTGGTGCCGGCAGTAAAAGTGTGGAAGACAAAGTTAACAGGGATTATCAGAGGTTAGTATTATTCACTCTTGCATCAAATAATCTAAACTTGTACAGATTACAATCTTACACTAGCAAGAAAGAAGCTTGAGGTTCCCGGTAGCATTTGTTACCTTTTGAGAGTGAAATATATCTTATCTACCGCCACAGTAAGTGCTCTCAATTGAAAGTTGGATCGTCAGCCACGCCACCTATATCCATCCGCAAGACACTGAGTGAACTACAAACTACAATAAAAACTCAAACGTGCAGTGATTCACGACGATTGCAGAGGATGCCCCTCTCGAAGCTTACTAATGATATTTGTCCGTAGTGCAGTGTCAGCGAAGAGAGCTTTGACGAGCCTTTCCAGCTCGTC
>Ga0153957_100381_pt1 | contig 20307 bp, 29 predicted proteins | sample TSFL041MetaG_FD_104745 | JGI IMG/M metagenome (GOLD analysis project Ga0153957, IMG submission 104745) | Attine ant fungus gardens microbial communities from Florida, USA - TSFL041 MetaG | ecosystem: Host-associated > Fungi > Mycelium > Unclassified | place: USA: Florida, Wekiwa Springs... | reverse complement strand
ATTTTTTTTTTTTTTTTTTTTTTTTTTTTTTTTTTTGTTCAAAAATTTATAACACAGTGCTCACTCACAGTCCACAGTAGACTATCTACAACAAGTTGCCTACTAGCACCTTAGGGACTGTGAGATAGATGGCAATGGGTCAGTCAAAGGAGCATGAGCAAACCGGCTACAGTCTGCTAAGATGTGTCGACATGTTTCTACCTGGCAATGGCCACATGGACACTGAGTACACTCTGTAGGGAAAAAGCGCTGTCTGAACTCCCCAATGGGAGCATGGTTGAGGATGGCTTGAGTCGCCCTGGCACACAATGTGACCGACTCAGCAATAAAGGAAGCCAACTACCACCTTTGGCATAGGAGGGCTGGAGAGGTTTGCGGTTACCGCCTTTGAGGGGTAGGAAGTGGCGACCTTGGGATGAAGGATGACTGAAGGAGGATCTCCAGACATCGAGGCAGGAAGTGGTGCTCTTAAAGCAAAGAGCATCGAGTAAAGTAGCTGGGTGACGACCAGCAGCGATACGAGTATTGGTGACATCTTCATGGACCAAGTGGTGAAGAGACCACTGGGCTTTGCTCAGACAGTCCCAGAAGTTGATGGAGATATCAGGGTGTTGAGTGAAGAACTTCCTAAGGGCACGTACTATGAACAGCGAGTGGGCTTGGCCTGAGTGCACCAATGCGTCAACTGCTCTTCTAGCTGCACTTAGAGAGTCAGTGATGAGTATAATATGCTTGATATCGAAGGAAGTGGCCTTAGCGACACCAAGTCTGATAGCAAAAAGCTCTGCATCTAGAGCTGTAGCTCGTCTAGCAGGTGCCTTGGATGACAACACCTGTACTCCTAATCTCCAGAAGTGTGCAGCAGAGACAGCCTGCATGTTCCTAGGAGGAATAACACTTGCATCAGTGACCACAACAAGTGTAGAGGGATCGGAGGATGCCTCATGACACAACTGGTCATTGTATTCAACCAATGCCTTCTCCATCTGTGCTTCTTCCTTAATTCTCTGTTGCTTGAAAGCTTTGTACTTCTGTTTAAATTTATTATCAGAGTTGTAAGAGATGAGAGTATTCAATGTATTAGTAGAGGACATGGTTGTGGTTGGAATTTAAGAGAGAAAAAATTTAGTGAAGTTTTTTTATCACTCTGATCAGATGATAATTGTATTGCTTATATATTAAGGGTTTCAGAGGCTTAGCTTTAAAGGGAGGATACTGTTATACTCTAGAATTTTTGTAGTTATTTTCTTTTTTTTTCTTTTTATTTCATTCAATTAATTAATTATCATTATTATTATTCTCCTTTTCATAATAGATCTCCTAGTTTGTTAAATCTCATGTAATTACATTGTAGTCCATGTTGTGTTGTTGAGCCAAATTAACAATTTACAGCAAAATAATAATATTTTAGTACTCTAACAAGACTAATCTATCACCAGAACAAGAACAGCAGCTCCTACACTCCTCTATAATGCACTCAGATCATACCTTTTAGTGTAAACACACTCAAGAGACAGAGTAATGGCCATGAACACCACTATTGTTATGAACTGCTATTTTTCTAAGTTAATATTTATTTTCTTTTTCTTTTCTTTTAATTATGTAATACCATCAGATCAGTAAACAGTAAATATAGACAAACAATTGAATGTGTATAAGTAGTGTATAAAATCCAATAGGAACTCTAATGAGTTCTCTTTGTCAACTCTGATAAAGAGTGGGATCGAGGTTAAGGTTACATAGCCACAACTAAGATTCTTACACTAGAACTCATTTCCACATCCAGACACTGATTGTCTCAATCTTTGTCAATCTCATTCTCACTACTCTCTTGGTGTGCAGTCATCTTAGACCAATCCCAACTTCCTCATAGCCAGGCCACAGGCTTAAGTGGACTGACTGGGAAGTTTAGACCCCAGAGGTGGACAGCTAGGACCAGGCTCAGGTACTAGCTTAGATCAGACCTTATAACTGAGCAGTGCTCTCTAGTTACTTGTATTTCTTTCATACTATATACTTTGTGCTACTGGTCTATTGTGATCAGTCTATGCAGAGGAATATCGCCGCATCCTTAAGAAGGCAATTAGAGTAGGGATCTCCTTCTTGGAGTGATAGCCACAGTATTATTAGGGCAGTAGTCAGTAAGACAGTAGGCACCTGGCTGGGAGAAGAATTGTGTGCCCTAGTAAACGTACTGTGAGCCCTTTGAAGAAAATGACGAGTCACCCTCAACAAATACATACACCCTTTCTTTTACATTCAAAACTCTGTCCAGAACATAACACAATGTCTTTGGACCAATACAATAAACTCATGAGCAACATGCTCAATGAAAGGCATGCCCTTGCCAAATTAAGGGCAGAACTAGAAGGGAGGTTGTACAGGCATTGTGGGAGGTTTGGACACCTCACCTGAAAATATAGGAGTGGAGAAGTACAGAAAAAGAAAATGGTAGTAGGCAAGAAATTCAAAGTATTGAAGAGTCGAGTGATGCAGTGCAGAGTGAAGAAGATGAGAAGACAAGAAGTAGTAGAACAGAAAGTGAAGTGTTTCTGATGTGGGTAGAAGGGACATAAGAAGTGGGAGTGTCCAGAAGAGAAAGAGAAGAGGAGAGAAGAGGCAGCCCCCCCACGAAGGGTGTGGGAGAAAATAAAGCAGTATTGTGAAGCAAAGGGTCGTAAGCATGGAAGGTTGGACAATAAAGTGGGAAGTCATGACACTTGTAGAATATAGGAGGTGCGATTACAAGGGGACAAAGATACAGAAGAATTGGGGACAAGGGTTCCTGGGAAAGAAGCAGCTATGTAATATGTAGTGTGGAGGATGTAAAAAAGCATGGAATTGGAGAGATAAAGAAGCCAAACATGGTAGAGCAGAAAGGGTGAAGTATAGCATGTGTGGAGGAAAAAATGCGGTCATTTGGGAAACAGAACAAAATGAGAAAGGGGAGATTTTCTGTCCACCTTATAGAATAGGAAAGAAAGTACCATGGTGGAATTGGGGTGGAAGATTGGAACGGACAGTGCCTAGGGCCCAGAAGGGAAGGGCTAGAATCACTGATCTGAGGAGAGTGGCAGGAACTGTCAATCAGAAGGTAGTGTAAAAGAAGAAAACAAGAGATGTGAGGTGGACATTCAAGCCTTTACGAGAAGTGTGGATGAATGTAGGTATTGAAAAGATAGATACTCACAAAGGACAAACGGTGAAAGCATTGCTTGACAGTGGAGCAATGGGGATGTTTATGAGCAAAAGTTTGGCTCAAAAAGGAGAATATAGGCTGATCAAGCTGGATTGTCCTTTGTAAGTGAGAAATGTGGATGGCACTGGTAATAGTGGAGGTGCAATTACTCATAAAGTGGAAGTAAACATGTTCTACAAGGGACATGTAGAAAGAGTATAGATAGACGTTTATGAGTTGGGAAAGATAGATGTGATATTGGGCATGCCATGGCTAGTGGCCCATAATCCAGAGATAGATTGGGAGAAAGGAGAAGTTAGAATGACGAGATGTCCACCGCTGTGTGGAAAAGCAGTTAAGATAAAAGAGAAGAAAGAAGTGAGAGAAGATGAAAGGAAGATTGTTAGATAGGCAGTAAATGAAAAGAAAGACTAGGGAAGAGAGGAAGAAATAGAGGAAGATCATAGAAAGGTGGAGGAAATGGTGCCTAAACAGTTCTATAGGTGGTTGAAAGTGTTTGGGAAAGTAAAGCCCAAAAGGATGCCAATTAGAAAGGTGTGAGATCATACAATAGACCTCAATGACAACTTCAAAGCAAGCAAAACAAGAGTGTACCCTCTCTCTAGAAACAAAAAGGAAGAGGTACAGAAGTTCATTAATGAGCATCTCAAGAAGGGATATATTAAACCTTCAAAATTGCCTCAAACATTGCTAGTATTCTTTGTAGGTAAGAAGAATGGAGGAAAATGCATAGTTATGGACTACAGGAGACTAAATAAGCAGACGGTCAAAAACAATTATCCTCTGCCATGAATTACAGATCTGGTAGACTCTATGGGAAATAAGAGAGTATTTACCAAGATGGATCTCCAGTGGGGCTACAACAATGTGAGGATTAAAGAAGGAAATGAGTGGAAGGTGACCTTCACTACATATGTGGGGTTGTACAAACCAGTAGTAATGTTCTTTGGGATAACAAATTCACCTACCATGTTCCAAGACATGATGAATGAAATCCTAAGGAATATGATCAATGAAGGAAAAGTGGTGGCATTTGTGGATGATGTTTTAGTGGGGACAGAAACAGAGGAGGGGCATGATAATATTGTGGAAGAAGTGCTAAGAAGGCTGGAGGAAAATAATCTATATGTGAAACCAGAGAAATGCGCTTGGAAAGTGTAGAAGGTAAATTTCCTGGGAGTAGTAATGGATCAGGGCAAAATCGAGATGGAGGAGGACAAAGTGGCAGAGGTGTTGAATTGGCCTGTATCAAAGACAGTCTGGGATGTCAGGAAATTCTTGGGTCTGGCAAATTATTACAGACAATTTGTAAAAGACTTTGCAAGAATTGCTAGACCCCTGAATAATTTGACAAGGAAGAAAGAGAAGTGGAAATGGGAAAGTGAGCAGCAGACAGCATTTGAACAGCTTAAGCAGGTCTTCATGAGCAGACTCTTACTAGTTGTACCAGACATAGACAAGGAATTCAGAGTGGAAGTGGACACTTCTAACTTCACAACAGGAGGAGTATTATTAATTAAATGTGAAGATAATAAATGGAGACTGGTGGGATATATTTCTAAGTTGCTAAATGAAACAGAACGAAATTACAAAATATATGACAAGGAAATGTTGGCTGTGATACGATGCTTGGAAGCATGGAGACACTTCCTAGAAGAAACAAGAAGTAAATTTGAAGTATGGATAGATCATAAGAATCTGGAATATTTTATGAGCAATCAAAAGCTAAATTGCAGACAAGTATGATGGACTTTGTATTTATCTAGGCTTGACTTTATGTTGAAACACATCTTAGGAAGTAAGATGGAAAAAGCAGATAGACTGAGTAGGAGACTGGATTGGGAGGTTGGAGTAGAAAAAGATAACAAGGAACAAATGTTGGTTAAGAAAGAGTGGCTGGAAGTAAAGAGGTTGAGAGTGGCGGAAGTGATCATAGAAGGAGTAGATCTGTTGGATAAAGTAAGAAAATGCAAAGCTAGAGATGATGAAGTAGTTAAAGCAGTAGAAGAGATGAAGAGAGCAGGCGTAAAAATGTTAAAAGATGAAGAGTGGTGTCAGGAAGACGGTTTGATGTTGAAGGAAGGAAAGGTGTATGTTCCCAAAGACAATAAGTTAAGAGCGGAAGTGATTAGGCTATACCATGATACACCTGTAGGAGGACATGGAGGACAGTGGAAGATAGCTGAACTAGTGATGAGGAATTTCTGGTGGCCAGGGGTCACTAGAAAAGTGAAGAGATATGTAGAGGGATGTGATGCTTGCCAATATAACAAGAATTGAACCCAGCCACTGGCAGGAAAACTAATGCCAAACTCAATTCCCAAAAAGGCATGGACTTATATCAGTGCAGACTTCATTACAAAGTTGCCTTTAGCTCAAGGATATGATTTGATCTTAGTAGTGGTAGATAGATTTACAAAAATAGCACATTTCATACCTACTACAGAAAGAACAAGTGTAGAAGGATTAGCATGACTATTTAGAGATAACATTTGGAAGTTACACAGACTACCAGATAGTATTATTTTGGATAGAGGACCACAGTTTGCGGTGGGCATCATGAAAAAGTTGAATCACATGTTAGGGATTGAAACAAAACTGTCTACAACATTCCACCCACAGACAGATGGCCAAATGGAATGAATGAACCAGGAGTTGAAACAGTACCTCCGTATGTTCATAGATCATTGACAAGAGCAGTGGCTAGAATGACTGGGTACAGCAAAATTTGCTTACAACAATAAAGTACACATGGGAACTAAGGTGTTGCCCTTTAAAGCAAATAATGGACAAGATCCAAGAATGGGATTCAAGCTAAGAAAGAAAGGGAAATACAAAGGAGCAGAGAAGTTTGTGGAAAGAATGAGAAGTGTACAGGAGGAAGCTAAGGCAGTGTTACAAAAGGTGCAGGAGGACATGAAGCAATATGTGGACAGAGAAAGAGGGGAGATAGAAGAGTATAGAGTGGGTGACCTAGTGCTATTCAGCACTAAAGATTTGAAGTACCAAATGATTGGAAGACAAATAGAGAAATTCATGGAATGTTTTGTAGGACCTTATAAAGTAAAGGCAATCATTTCCAGTAATGCAATAGAATTGGAATTCCCTAGGACAGTTAAAATACATCCAGTAGTTAATGTCAGCAGAGTACGAAAATATAAGTCACAAATAGAGGGGCAGAAGAAGGAAGCACCACAACTAGTGGTAATTGAAGGAGAAGAAGAATGGGAGGTGGAGAAAATTATGAACAAGAGAAAGGTACAAGGAAGAGACAAATACTTAGTATGATAGAAAGGATGCATGGTGGAAGAAGACACTTGGGAGAGCAGAGAAAATTTGAAGAACACAATAGAGTTGGTTGAAGAATTTGAGAGGGAATATTGCAGAGAAGAGGAAGAAGAAGTAAGATGACAAGAGGCAGAAAAAGACAGGAAAGTGTTTAGCAGAGAATTGCCAGAAAGATACACTGTTAAATTGCTCTATGGATAGGACAATAAGAAATATGATCAGGAGTATTGAAAGAAAATGGAGGAGAACTGGAGAAAATGGAAAAGAAATCCATTTTCAAGATATAACAAGAATCCATTCTTGAAAAAGATGGAAGAAGAGAAAGACGAGTACAAGGGAGGAAAAATAGAAGAATGAAACAAAGAAGAGTATGAGGAAGACCAACAGAAAATCAAGGAAGACAGGAGGTACTTGGAGAAATTAGGGGATGGAAATCAAGATATGGATGACCTAAAGGACCCATACAATAAACTATAAAGAAGTCCTCAGGATAAGAACTCTTGAGAGGGAAGTGGTGTCATGAACTGCCATTTTCCTAAGTCAATATTTATTTTCTTTTAATTATGTAATACCATTGGATCAGTAAATACAGACAAACAATTGAATGTATATAAGTAGTATACAAAATCCAACAGGAACTCTAACGAGTTCTCTTTGTTAACTCTGATAAAGAGTGAGATCAAGGTTAAGGTTACACAACTGCAACTAAGATTCTTACAACTATCAGATACCTCAAACTCATAAAACCAATACCTAACTTCCCCAGATAGTCAGTATTCTAGTCTTTGGACTGATATACTACTTAGAACAGACTTGAGAGTGTAAAGTACTTCTCATGAGATGAACTATGGTACATAGGACTTGTTATCAGGAACTGTGACATCATAGATCACCCATCAGATGTGTTTATCAATCATTGATGGATAGCTACAGAAATAGATCTTACTCACAAGAACAGGAAGCAGTCCATAGTACTGTTAAACTACATTAGAAAGATATATCAAACAAGTAGAATAAGATAAGATACGATAGAAAAAGAAGAGAATGAAGAGCAGAAGTATACATAAGTGGTAGTAAGAGATGGACAGCTTTGATTGGCTACCATAAACTAAAAATAGGTCCTGAGTCTAGACTGAAAACAAGTCGGTGATGAAGAAGACAACTTGTGAGAGAACGTTTCGACATTAAAGATATCTAAGACATCATTCCAACAATGTAAGACTAGGTTAGTGAGTACTAGGGAGGATTGGTCATGTGGAATGTATGGACTTCAATTTCATTTCAAGTGGCTCAGTTTTATTCTTAAGTTTCTGTTTTCTCTTTATTTCTTTGTTTGTATTCTTAATAATATAAAATACTTTAGTTGCAAGGAAGGCAAAGAAGGGAACTCTGCACCTGCCTTCTGAGCTCTAGAGTTGCAAAGCTGTAATCTTGAGTGTTTTAAGTGTTGTGTGTACCCTCACCTAGAAAAAAACAGAAAACTCACTCACAAGTATGACTAGAACTATTATAAACCAGCCCAGTTCAAAGATTGTATGATTAGAGGGATGGGAAGAATGGGAACTCTTTTCTGATGGATTAGACAAAGGGTTCTAAAAATAGAATAAGAGATAAAGATTAGATAAGATAAAGGTCACATGATCTAGTTACATGATAGATCACATGATAAAATCTTCTAGAAGGATCATGGGAAATTACTTAAGTGTACATATAGACAAATAGCAATTATGTATAAGTAGGTAGAACAATCCACAGAAGAACTTCATTGAGTTTTTTTTGTTCTCTCATAACATTAAGTGTGATAAGTTGGTCGTCTTGACTAGTCTATCATTACAAGAACTACTTAAAAAACTTGGATAGCCTTGTGCCTTGGAAGATAGAACTCTCGGCGTGCTTTGAAGTAGGATTCATCAGTCATATAGTTGACTATAGTAAAGTGCCTTATAAACTATAGCCAGATCTAAAACTATACTGCTAGATCAATGACAAACTAGTATAGCTAGACTAGGGATCAGTGAAGACTATTACAGTATGAGAGAAATACATACTTTAGAGGACTTATCTTAACTCAGAACTGGTACACTTTATAACAGAACATAAAAACAAATTCTATTTCTTTATATTTTATACTTCTATCGAGACTATTTTTTACTGATCTCACCTTTTTCCTACTCTTGAGGCAACTTTTGCATCTTGTAAGTATACTTTCAAATTGTGTTTTCACCTCTTGAACACTTTTCTTATTCTTCTGATTTAATTTCTCCCCACAAACAATACTTGAGGACTAGTATCGTTGTTTTGTCTGTGATTCTAGCAATTCCCTTATTTGTTTTGAAGTTGTTTTGTACTCGGATACCACCAACTGAGGAAAACACAAAATACCCTCATCACCGTGTACATCTCCTTTCTCAGATTTTGTATATATACTGCATAGTTACAGTGTAGTTCTCTAGTTTGTAAATTAACGTTACTTGTGTCTATTCTCTCCTGATATATCTCCTTGTCCACTTGTACTCCAATGACTCTATTACTCTGAACTTAGTGACCAACACAGCAACAGAAGATCAGGATGCAACATACAAGTTGAAGCCAAGATTGTTCCCTCTGTTGTCACTAAATATAATTTCCGGACATTACTTGGCAAAACTCTGGACCTTGTATTCTATTTCTTTTTTTTGGTAGCATACTTGTAATTGAGTTCCAGATATCATTCAGACCTTAGAGTAATTATTTTATTATTTCTTTTTCTTTTCTCTTTATTAACATTACTCCACTATCTCTGACACTACTCCATGACAATTTTCTCCACTGCCTTTATTACTTTATTATCTTTTGCCTCACACTTTCTTACTTTACCTAACAAATCTATGCCTTTTATAACTAATTCTGCTATTCTAATCTTTTTTGTTTCCAATCTTTTTTTTTACCAACATCCTTTTTTCATTGTCTCTCTTTATACTAACCTCCTAGTCTGATCTTCTGCTTAATCTATCAACCTTTCCTATCTTACTTCCTAGAATGTATTTGAGGACAAACTCTTCTCTGATAGATTGAACAAAGAATGCTAAAAATAGAACTTGGAAGATAAAATAAAATAAAGGAGGTTATATAATCTGGTCATGTAACAGGTCATATAATAGAAAGTTCTAGAAGAATTGTAAAATAGTTACTTAGACATATATATAGACAAACATAATTTGTATATAAGTAGATAGTTGAATTTAGCAAGAAACTCTATTAAGTTTTCTTCATTCTCTTATAATGTTAAGTGTACCCTGAGTTAGTCATTATAACCAACTTGAGCATTATATTAGAACTTGATACTATTTACTCTGTATTTGTTATAGAGTAGTAGCAGAGTGATTTTAATAAAGAAAAATAATTAATTAATTAATTACTCTGAGGTCTGAATGATATTCAAAACTTGATTACAAGTATACTACCAAAGAAAAGAAATAGAATACAAAGTCTGGAGTTTTGCTAAATAATGTCTGGAGATTGTATTTGATGACAATAGAGAGAACAACCTTGGCTTCAACTTGTATGTTATGCTCTGATCTTCTGTCACTGTGTTAGTTACTAACTTGGAAGTAATGGAGTTGTTGGAGTATGAGTGGGAAAGGAAATATATCAGGAGAAAATAGACACAAGTAATGTTAATTTACAAACTAGAGAACTACACTGTAACTATATAGTATATATACAAAATCTGAGAAAGAAAATGTATACAAAATTTCTGGAATATGACAATAATAGGTAATACTGTTATATTCCAGAACTTTTGTAGTTATTTTCTTTTCTTTTCTTTTTATTTCATTCAATTAATTAATTATCATTATTATTCTCCTTTACATAATAGATCTTCTAGTCCATTATATCTCCTGTAATTACATTGTAGTCTGAGTTCTATATACATCTTCTTTTTTAGATTTTGTATATATACTACATAGTTACAGTGTAGTTCTCTAGTTTGTAAATTGACATTACTCATGTCTATTCTCTTAATTTATCTTTCCTCTAAAACCATACTCTGATGACACTATTACTCCGAAGTTAGTGACTAACACAGTGACAGAAGATCAGAGCTATCACAAACTTCATTTGGCCATATCTCCACGAATACTTGCACAACTCCCACGGTCTAAGATGCATCTGAAAGCCCTCAAGAAGACCTTTCAAATGATGCCCAAAACATATCAAAGCAATCAGTACTCATTGAGATATCAGTTAATCAGTACTGGACACTGATCAGCAGATATCTTAGGAACTACCAAATGTAGATGTTTGCTTCCATGTGCACATGAAAACTCTCTTCAATATGCTGATGGGGGGGTGGTAAAGGAAATTTAAGATTTGATTTGTAAGGGGGGAAATGGGATTTTGAATAAGAAAATAAATGTGCTTTACTGTTCTTACAAAAGTGGATACTACCGAGTCAGAAAATCAAAATCTCCAAGTCGTTCCACAATTATGTGCAATTGAGTAGGCACTGGGGAGGTAATCAAATATAAAAGGGAGGAGCTCACAAGATAGTAAACACTTGTTATTAGACACTAGAATGAAAGAAATATTTTTAGTTTCTGCTCAAGAGCACTCTCACCAGTCAGATCTCAAAGGTGTGCATTCCTCTTACACCGTAGCACTACCATCCAAGGTACTAGTCTAGTAGGCTGGCTTGCCGTTGATACAGCAGTCCTACCTAGATCTCACATTGCCCTCATGCAAGCTCACTCTCAACTGACCGTACAGTTGGCAACTTACTCCAAAAACATGTAGCGAGTAGTTCAGCTCCTAGTTCAAGCAAATGCCCAAGTCCTCCTTTAGAGTGGGTATCCCTTGAGGGAAGTTTTATAGAGTTTTATAAAAAGAAAAAGAGAAAAACAGCTCTTAGTCACTTAAGTCAAGTTTCAGTTCTAGAGCAATGAAGAGCAAAGATGGGGGTTCTTCTTCTTGCACCTCTCTGTGCTACTAGAGTATTATATTAGTATTACAAAGCCCAGAATGCAACAAACAAGATAAGAAAAAAATCCTCCAGATTACTCGAAAAGGCAGGTAGAATGAGTCAAGTCCACATCCGATCATGCAACAGCCACTCTCCATACTCCCTGTCCATTTCCTACCAACTTTCTTTATCTCATTGGCCAACCTTGAGCCTGTTCTAAGTGTTCTAGAGTACTCAAGAGGTTCTTCGGACATTGGTCCGACTGCTCTCAAGCACGTCTTCATCACCAATATCACTCCTCTTTGCTTCCAACTCTTCTGATTTCTCTCCTAAACCTTCCTCTACTCTCTCCTCTGCTTCCTGTGCATATCTCTTAGGTCCTTCTTCTTCCTATCTCTTCCCGATGATGTTTGGTGTATCCTTGTCTTGTTCTTTTATATTTGGACTGCTGATCAGGACTGATGCATGACCTCTGATGGTGTTCCTATTATAAACCAGGAGTCAGTTACCTGATGACATCATTATCAAGGGAAATACTTCTAAGGTCGAGTTTGCTCTTGAGAGCACTTCTAGGGGGAAGTCTGTCTTATAGATATGATATGAGACCATCCAGAAAGTGTTATGAGGTACTGATAGTAGTGATTGCAGCCACTACTCTGCTACTCAGATAGCATTCTCAAGTACATGACCGGACTTCTAGTGGTTATGTCTGGGGAGCCGATTTTCTCTCAAGAGCCATTTATTATGATTATTAGGTTCCGAATGTCACTTATATTACCAAAATTAATTGTCTGGCATGACAGTGGTGGAACTAGAGTTACCGAGGATGGTCAAGATCCACCCAATGGTAAACATGAGCAGGATCAGGAGATATAGAAAACAAGTTCCAGGGCAGAAGAAGCAACCGGCCCCTCTAGTTATAATAGAGAGAGAAGAAGAATATGAAGTAGAAAAAATAATGAACAAGAGAAGAAGATATAGGAAGTGGGAATATCTGGTGAGATAGAAGGGATATACAGCCAAAGAAGACTCATGGGAGAGAGAAGTGAACCTAAAGAATACAAAGGAAGTGAGGACTATGGGAAAGAAGGAAGAAAAATAGAAGAAAAATAGAAAAAAATGCCCAGAAGATTTATGGCAAAATTATTGTATGGATAGGATGATGGGAAGTTTGACCGGAAATATTTGAAGAAGTTGGAAAAGAACTAGAGAAGATAAAAAGGAGCAAAGTTCTCCCAGAGGAAGAACCTTAAAAAAGAGGGTAATTGTAAAGACTCAAGTTGTGGTTGTGATAACCTTAACCTAAATCTCACTTTATGTCAGAGTAGACAAAGAGAACTCGTTAGAGTTCTTGCTAGTTGTTGTACACTACTTATACACATTCAATTATTTGTACTTATTTACTGATCCAAACATATTACTTAATTAAAGAAAAAAAAAAGAAAAGAAATATAAATATTGACTTAGGGAAAAATAGCAGTTCATGACAGTAATATCATAAACCTATCTGGATCTAAAATTATACAACTAGAGGGATGGAAAGAACAAGAACTTTTCTCTGATGGATTAGATAAGACATGCTAAAAATAGAATAGGAGATAAGATAAGATAAGAGTTATATGACCTGGTCACATGATTGATCACATAATAGAAAATTCTGGAAGGATTGTGGAAAATTACTTAAGCATACACATATACATACTTACTTTATTTATTGGATCTTTTTTTTTGCTTATTCTGAGAAATCAATAATTTATAATTATTTTTAATTACGAGATATATTCTACCAAATTAATTCTATTAATGAGAGTATAGTTTTTATTATAAATAATTTTGATAGATATGTGTATAAGTAGGTAGAGCAATTCACAGAGGAACTCTATCGAGTTCTCTTTGTTCTCTCATAATGTTGAGTATGATAAGAAAGTCATCTTGACTAACCCTATTATTACACTACACTAGTATTAGGGCAGTAGGCACCTGGCTGGGTGAAGATCTTGTGCCTTAACAGATGTACAAGTGAAACAGAAGAAGAACATGACGAGTTCCTCAACAAATATAAATTCCTTTTTTTTACACATACACAAACCCCATTCAGAACATAACACAATGTCTCTGGACCAATACAACCAACTCATGAGCAACATGCTCAACAAAAGATGCGCCCTTACCAAATTAAGGGCAGAGTTAGAAGGAAGAGAAGGAAGGATATGTAGACAATGTAACAAATTTGAGCATCTCACCTGGAAGTGTAGGAGTGGAGAAGAGCAGAAGAATGGTTGTGGAGAATAGATTTGAAGTATTAAAGAGTCGTGTGATGTAGTGTGGAGTAAAAGAGCTGAGGAGGCAGAAGAAAGTAAAAGTAGAAGTGAGATGTTTCAAGTGTAAAGAGAAAGGACACAAGAAGTGGGAGTGTTCAAAGACAAAAGAAAGAAAGAGGGAAAAAGCAGCACTACCATGAGGAGTGTGGGAGAAGGTAAAAGAGCACTGTGGAGCAAAGAAACTGCCTCCAAGGGGAGCAGCAATGAGCATGAAGGGGTAGACGACAAGATGGAAGGTGGTTACCCTTGTAGAATGTAGAGGATGTGATTACAAGGGGACAGAAACTCAAGAGAACTGAGGACAGGGCTTTTTGAACAAGGAGCAGGTGTGCAACATATGGTATGGAAGTTGCAAGGAAGTGTGGAATTGGAGAAAAGAGGAAGTAGCATGTGGAAGAGCAGAAAGAGTAAAGTGTAGTACTTGTGGAGGTAGAGATGCAGTAGTGAGAGAGAAAGTAGAGAGAAACAAGAAAGGAGAGGTTTTCTGTCCACCTTGTAGGACAGGAAAGAAAGTGCCATGGTAGAATTGGGGTAAAAAGTCAGAATGGTCAGTGCCTAGGGCCCAGAAGAGGAGGGCTGGAATTACTGATCTGGAGAAAGTGGCAGGAATTGTCAATCAGAAGACAGTACAGAGAAAGGAAGTGAGAGACGTAAGGTGAACGCTCAAGCCTCTGAGAGAAGTGTAGATGAACATGGGTATAGAGAAGATAGATACTCATGAAGGAAGAACAGTAAAGGCATTGCTAGACAGTGGAGCAATGGGGATGTTTATAAACAAGAGTTTAGCTCAAAAGGGAGATTATAGACTGATCAAGTTGAATCAGCCAATACAAGTAAGAAATGTAGATGGCACCAGTAACAGCAGAGGTGTAATTACTCATGAGGTAGAAGTGAACATGTTCTACAAGAGACATGTAGAAAGAGTTCAAATGGATGTCTGTGAATTAGGAAAGACAGATGTGATTTTGGGCATGCCATGGTTGACAGCCCATAACCCCGAGATAGACTGGGAAAAAGGGGAAATGAGAATGATGAGATGTCCACTGCTGTGTAGAAAAGCAGTAAAGATAAAGGGGAAGAAAGAGATAAGAGAGGACAAAAAGAAGATTGTTAGATGAGCAGTGGATAAGAAAGAGAGGAAGAGATGGAAGTGGATCATAGGAAAGTGGAGGAGATAGTACCTAAGAGATTCCATAAGTGGTTGAAAGTATTTGGGAAGGTGGAATCCAAAAGGATGCTAGTTAGGAAGGTGTGAAATCACACAATCAATCTTAGAGACGACTTTAGAGTGAGTAAAGCAAGAGTTTATCCTCTTTCTAGAAATGAAAAGGAGAAGGTACAGAAGTTCGTTGATGAGCATTTGAAAAAGGGATACATTAGACTTTCTAAGTCACCTCAAACCTCACTAGTGTTCTTTGTAGGAAAGAAAAATGGAGGAAAGCACATAGTTATGGACTATAGGAGACTCAATAACCAGATGATCAAAAACAACTATCCTCTGCCACTTATTACAGATTTAGTGGACTCTATGGGTAATAAGAGGGTATTTATTAAGATGAATCTCCGATGGGATTATAACAATGTGAGAATAAAGGAAGGGGATAAGTGAATGGCGGCCTTTACTACTCATGTGGGGTCGTATGAACCAGTAGTGATGTTTTTTGGAATGACAAATTTGCCTGCCATGTTCCAAGGCATGATGAATGAAATTCTGAGAAATATGATTAACAAGGGAAAAGTGGCTGCATTTGTGGATGACATGTTGATAGGAATAGAGACAAAGGAGGGTCATGATAAGATTGTAGAGGAGGTGTTGAGAAGATTAGAGGAGAATGACTTATATATGAAACCAGAGAAATGTGTCTGGAAGGTATAGAAAGTAAATTTCTTGGGAGTAATAATGGGTCAAGGGAGAATTGAAATAGAGGAGGATAAGGTGGCGGAAGTGCTAAACTGGCCTGTATCTAAAATGGTCAGAGATGTTAGAAAGTTTTTGGGGCTTGCAAATTACTATAGGCAATTTGTAAAAGACTTTGCAAAGATGGCCCAATCTCTAAACAATCTAACAAGAAAAGAGGAGAGGTGAAATTGGGAAGCAGAACAACAGACAGTATTTGAACAGCTTAAGCAGGTCTTTATAAGTAGGCCCTTACTGATTGCACCTGATCTGGACAAAGAATTCAGAGTGGAGACAGATGCTTCAAACTTTGCAATAGGAGGAGTACTATTAATTAAGTGTGAAGACAGTAAATGGAGACTGGTAGTTTACATTTTGAGATCATTAAACAAGACAGAAAGAAATTATGAAATACATGATAAAGAAATGTTAGCTGTGATATGCTGTTTAGAGGCATAGAGACACTTCCTGAAAGGATTCAGAAGTAAATTTGAAGTCTGAATAGATCATAAGAACCTATAGTATTTTATGAGTAATTAGAAGCTTAATCATAGACAAGCTCAATGGGCTTTATACTTATCAAGGTTTGACTTCATGTTAAAGCATATTTCAGAAAGCAAAATGGGGAAGGCAGATATAGATTGAGTAGGAGGCCAGACTAGGAGGTTAAATGTAACAATCTTAGCTTGGATTGTGTAATCCTAACCTTAACCACACTTGTAACAATTCTTAGTTTAGGCAATGTAACCTTAATCCGAATCGCACTCTATGTCAGAGTAGACAAAGAGAACTCGTTAGAGTTCTTGCTAATTCGTTGTATACTATTTATAAATGTTCAACTGTTTGCACTTATTTACTGATCCAAACATATTACCTAATTAAAGAAAAAGAAAAAATAAAATAAAATAAATATTGACTTAGGGAAAAATAGCAGTTCATGATACCACCCCCCTCTCAAGGGTCCTCGTCCTGAGGACCTCTTTTATACTTCATTGTATGGGTCCCTTAGATCATCCATATCTTGATTTTCATCCCCTAATTTCTCCAGGTACTTTCTGTCTTCCTTGATTCTCTGTCAATCTTCCTTATTCTCCTCTTCATCCCATTCTTTTATCTTTCCTCCCTTGTATTTGTCTTCTTCTTCCTTAATCTTCTTTAAGAACAGATTTTTGTTATATCTGGAGAATGGGTTCTTCTTCCATTGTCTCCAATTCTCTTCCATTTTTCTCTAATATTCCCGGTTGTATTTCTTATTGTCCTATCTGTAGAGCAATTTGACTATGTACCTTCCTGGCAGTTCTCTGCTGAACGTTCTCTTGTCCTCATTTGCTTCCTGTTGTCTTACTTCCTCTTTCTCCTCCCTGTGATATTCCCTTTCAAATTCTTCTACTAATTCCATTGAATTCTTCAGATTTTCCCTGCCTTCCCAAATATCTTCTTCTGCCATACATCCTTTCTATTGTACCAAGTATTTGTCCCTTCCTTGCACTTTTCTTTTGTTCATGATCCTTTCCACCTCCCACTCTTCTTCCCCCTCAATCACCATTGGTTGTGGCACTTCTTTTCTCTCCCCTTCTACTTGCGACTTGTACCATCATACCTGACTAATATTAACTACTGGATGTATCTTAATCATACTAGGTAATTCTAATTTGATTGCATTACTAGAGATAATCGCTTTGACTTTGTAAGGTCCCACAAAGTGTTCTGTGAATTTCTCTGTATGTTTTCCAGCTATCTGGTACTTTAGGTCTTTAGTGCTGAGTAGCACTAAGTCATCCACTCTATACTCTTCTACGTCTCCTCTCTCTCTATCTGCATACTGCTTCATATCTTTCTGTGCTTTCTGTAGTGCTGTCTTAGCTTCCTCCTACACATTCCTCATCTTTTCCGCAAACTTTTCTGTTCTCTCATACTTCCCCTTCTTTCTTATCTCAAATCCCATCCTTGGATCTTGTCCTTGGTTTGCCTTAAAGGGCAATACTTTTGTTCCTGTGTGCATCTTGTTGTTGTACACAAATTCAGCTATACCCAACCATTCTGGCCATTGCTTTTGTTGGTGGTCTATAAACATATGGAGATACTGTTCCAACTCCTGGTTCATTTGTTCTGTTTGGCCATCTGTCTGTGGGTGAAATACCATGGACAGTTTTGTTTCAATCTCTAGCATACAGTTTAGCTCCCTCATGATACCTGCTGTGAACTGTGGTTCTCTATCAGAGATTATACTATCTGGTAGTCCATACAGCTTCTAGATATTATCTCTAAATAATCGTGCTAACCCTTCCACACTTGTTTTTTCTGTAGTAGGTACAAAATGTGCCATCTTTGTGAATCTATCTACTACTACTAAGATTGAGTTGTATCCTTGGGCTAAGGGCAACTTTGTAATGAAGTCAGTACTAATGTGAGTCCATACCTTTTCTGGAATCGAATTTGGCATTAGTTTTCCTGCCGGTGGTTGTGTTCGATTCTTATTTCTTTGGCAGGTATTGTACTCTTCCACATACCGCTTCACCTCTTCAGTGACCTCTGGCCACTAGAAGTTCCTTGTCACAAATTTTGCCGTCTTCCACTGCCCTCCATGTCCTCCTGCAGGCATATTGTGGTGTAGCCTGATTACTTCTGCTTTCAGCTTCTCATTTCTAGTGACATATACCTTTCCCTCTTTGAGCATTAGGCCGTTTTCTTAATGCCATTCCTCGTCTCTTAATATCTTTACTTCTGCTCGCTTCATTTCTTCTACTGCTTTAATTACTTCATCATCTTTTGCTTTGCACTTTCTTACTTTGTCTAATAAGTCTATCCCTTCCACTATCACTTCTGCCACCTGGATCCTTTTCGTCTCCAACCATTTCTTTTTCACCAACATCTGTTCTTCATTGTCCTTTTCTACACCCACTTCCCAATCTGGTCTTCTACTCAACCCATTTGCTTTCCCTATTTTGCTTCCTGAGATGTGTTTCAATACGAAGTCGAACCTGGATAAGTATAGAGCCTATCACACTTGTCTGTGATTTAACTTTTGGTTGCTTATGAAATATTCCAAGTTTTTATGGTCTGTCCAGACTTTGAATTTACTCCTTGTTCCTTCTAGAAAATGTCTCCACACCTCCAGGCATCATATCACAGCTAACATCTCCTTATTGTGTATTTCATAGTTTTGTTCAGTTTTGTTTAACGATTTGGAAATATAAGCCATTGGTCTTTACTTATTATCTTCACATTTAACTGACAGAACTCCTCCTGTTGCAAAGTTAGAAGTGTCTGCTTCAACTCTGAACTCCTTGTCTATGTCCAGTGTAACTAATAAAGGTCTGCTAGTGAAAACCTGCTTTAGCTATTCAAATGCTCCCTACTACTTGCTTCCCCACTTCCACTTCTCTTTCTTTCTTGTTAGATTATTCAAGGGGTGGGCTATTTTGACAAAGTCCTTCACAAATCGCCTATAGTAATTGGCAAGACCCAGGAATTTTCTAACATCTCTGACCATCTTAGATACCGACCAGTTCAGTACTCCCGCTACTTTCTCTTCTTCTATTTCAATTTTCCCCTGACCCATTACTACTCCCAGGAAACTTATCTTTTGTACTTTTCAAGTGCATTTCTCTGGTTTCATATATAGATCATTTTCCTCCAACCTCTTTAGTACTCCTTTCACAATATCATTATGCCCCTCCTCTGTTTCTGTCCCCACCAATACATCATCCATGAATGCTGTCACCTTTCCCTCATTGATCATATTCCTTAGAATTTCATTCATCATGCTCTGGAACATAGCAGGTGAATTTGTTATCCCAAAGAACATTACTATGGGTTCATACAACCCCACATGCATAGTGAAGACCACTTTCCACTCATCTCCTTCCTTTATCCTTATATTATTATAGCCCTATCGTAAGTCCATCTTGGTGAATATTCTTTTGTTACCCATGCTGTCTATTAGATCTGTAATTAAGAGTAACAGGTAGTTGTTTTTCACTATTTGCTTGTTAAGCCTACGATAATCCATAACCATGTGTTTTCCTCTATCTTTCTTGCCTACAAAGAAAACTGGAAATGTTTGAGGCAATTTTGAAGGTTTAATATATCCCTTCTTGAGATGTTCATTCACAAATTTCTGTACCTCTTCCTTTTCATTTCTGGAGAGAGGGTACACTCTCGCTTTGAAGTCATCATTGAGATCTATTGCATGATCCCACATCTTTCTAACTGGCATCCTTTTGGACTCTACTTTTCCAAACACTTTCAACTACCTATGGAACTGTTTAGGCACCATTTCCTCTACCTTTCTATGATCTTCCTTTATTTCTTCCTCTCTTCCCCAGTCTTTCTTTTCATCTACTGTCCATCTAACAATCTTCCTTTTATCTTCCCTCACTTCTTTCTTCCTCTTTTTTTTTTTTTTTTTTTTAAATTTTTTAATGTTGTTCTTAATCGCATTTTTTTTTATTTTCCTTTTTTTCTTCCCCCCTTCCCCCCTTTTTTTTTTCTTCTTCTTTCCCTCTACCCATCTTCCTTTTTTCTTCCCTCCCTTTTTTCTTCCCCTTTTTTTTTTTTTTTGTTCAAAAGTTTATAACGCGGTGCTCAATCGCAGTCTTTGGCAGACTATCTACAATAAGTAGCCTACTCGCACCTCAGGGACCATGGCTGTCCCTTT
>Ga0153957_100370_pt1 | contig 21035 bp, 17 predicted proteins | sample TSFL041MetaG_FD_104745 | JGI IMG/M metagenome (GOLD analysis project Ga0153957, IMG submission 104745) | Attine ant fungus gardens microbial communities from Florida, USA - TSFL041 MetaG | ecosystem: Host-associated > Fungi > Mycelium > Unclassified | place: USA: Florida, Wekiwa Springs... | reverse complement strand
CCTACTCGATTGCACATAATTGTGGAACAACTTGGAGATTTTAATTCTCTGACTTAGTAGTATCCACTTTTGTAAGGACAGTAAAGCACACTTATATTTCTATCTACACACACATTACAAAATTCCCCTTTACCTATCCCCATCATCGGCATTCCTTTTGAATATGACCAACATATTTATAGTAGTGGCAAGTGACGTTAGCATTATATTTTGACCTGTGGAGATGATTATTGTTTGATGATGAGCCTCAATGATTATGATTACCATAGGCTAGAAGTACAATTTCAGAAGAGATATTCTTGGATTTCTTGCGTAGATCTTCTTCTAAGATCTTGGATATGAGTTTGGATGAGTTGGGGTCAGCAGTGTCAGAGATAGTAGACTTGTCAATAGCAGATGCAAAAAGATCCCAAGAGTCAGGTAATGATATAAGAATTATAGTAGAGAATTCTGATCCTAGCATGGCTTGTCCCTGACTAGCAAACTATTGCCGAAGCCCATAGAGAGTATGGATATGCTCTTCAATATCAGCTCATTCTGGGCAGTGTATCCTAAAGAGTTTCTGGTGAGTAGCAATAATACTTACAGTTCCTGCAGCCTCGTACATTCTTTTGAGTATACCCCAAGCTTCTTTTGATGTTGCTGCACCTGCAATGTAGACAAGGGCACTGTCATCTATATGCAAACTAATAGTAGAGAGGGCCTTGTGATCCTTCTCATTCCAAATTTTGATAGCTGATTTGTTAGATTTGTCAGCTGCAAGAGGAGGTGCCATGAATTCAACATATTTAAATAAGCTGAGATCAATCAAGATGTGTCTTATCTTGATGTGCCAAACATTGTAGTTGGCCATACCATGCAGAGGTTCAATCTAATATGTGGATGTTAATTCTATGCCAGTAGACATTATGATGAGGATGCAGGCAAGGAGGTGTATATGGTTATGTGAGGTTTTATAAAAGAGAGATAGACAGCAGGAGTGATGATAAAATAGTAAGCAATTTCAGTAAGGACTAGGGCCCATAACCTTTTGTGATGTAAAGCTACATTGTTATTGAGATATGGCTCATTCAAGCCTTTATAGTTCATGAGGAGTACATCGGAGGTTGTAGAGTACCAATAGGCTATGTAGTAGATTCAGAATGAGTATATGTTATGAGACCAACAGTGTAGATCTGAAGTTGTAATCTAATATTATCACAACAGGTTGGTGTATGAAAGTGTAATGAAAAGATAGTCATGGCAACCATCTTATCACACTCAATGTTATGAGAGAATGAAGAGAACTCAATGGAGTCTCTCAGTGGATTGTGCTACCTACTTATACACAATTTCTATTTGTCTATGTATACACTTAAGTAACTACTGATCCTTCCAGAAGGTTCCATCATGTGACCAAGTCATGTGACCCCATCTTATCTTATCTTATCTCTTGTTCTAATTTTAGCATGCTTTGTCTAGACTGTCTGAGAATAGTTCCTGTTCTTCCCATCCCTCTAGGCATACTATTTTTGGTTTGGGCAGGTGATTTATAACAGAAAGTGTATGCTTTTACATGCTTAGAAAGACTCTTTTCTAGCTTCTAGTTGTTATTTAATATTCAACAAAAGCTAGTGGATGAAACTTCAGGTCCTGACCATTACAAAAATTCACTTGGGTGAAGAATTTGGGCAGAAAAAAATAACAAACAAGAGTCATGCTGAAAGGTATCCATCTATGTACTTTTGTTGACATATCATCATGATACTTGAAGATGGAGAGCAATAGTCTAACAGATGACTGCCAATCCTCTGAATCAGAACTGAATGCAATAGAATCAGCACTAAGTCTGTGGCTAGAAGAAAAAAGCATACTATTGGAATTTAGGACTACCATGTCCAAATTCAACTAACAATTAAAGGAGTGACCCAGACAGGAGTTGAATCCATGATCTCAGGGAAACTAGCTCATATGCTCTACTACTGAGCTACCAGGCCATTGTACTGGTCTTCTGCCTCAGGGTAAGCACCCAACCCAGTTGGAGGTCTTATCAGGTTCCAGAGCACCTGTCACTTCATCACATACTGCCCCATTCAAATATGACAGTGGCTACTGAACAGTCGAATGGAGGGTTTCCGGTCCTCAATAACGTCAGTGATCTTCGGACTGTGTACGTACACCGCGTTATAAATTGTTGAATTTAAAAAAACGTCAGTGATCTTAGTTGTTTGTATTTACTAACATCAATTGCGCCACCGTGATGGGCTCCGACACCTTATCACTGACGTTGACTTCAAGCCTCTGCGGACTATATACCTTGAAAATATTTTGGTTTAATTTTTGATACAGTAACTCCCTTGGCCAATGACCTCCCATGGTGAGCTCTCACATTGACAACCTGTACCCACATGCAATCAACGATGGAATAGTGTCCGGAAATTTTTCTCTAAAGAATCTCCTCGTAGAAATATAATGACGACTTGGAATAACTATCATAACCAACATCTCCCCAGATTCATTGTCTAATGGCTGCTGCTGTGTTATCATCAACACTAGAGTTTGTATGACCATACATTTGAGATGTAAGTTATATTTAAAATCCAAACGTAAAGATCGCTATATGCCAGGGTCATCTGACACACTGGACAAAGCACCCTTTATAAATTACGACTACAACCATTGTAGACTAGCTGTTAAAGTAATAATGGGCGCACGGAATAGATTGCTTGTGGGGCTCGGCTCACACAAAGACGATGAGCGATTAGCCTGATGGTCGTGTCCCTCTTATACTATTGAATTCAACTTTGTCTCTCTGTCTCCCTCTGGCTAATATATTGTAATGTCTTTCAGTTCACCTTCAATTCGGCGCTTGCAAACCCTGGATCTTCCCCCCTTCACACAACATGGCCAATGGCATGGTCAACGTTCACGGGACGTACGGTGCCCTGCTTTTGGGGGGAATCGTTGCGTCTATGTATGGTTTATCTTGCATGTTCCATGTCCCATTCAAACATCTTGTAGGTGTAGTGGACTGGTGGTGCTCCAAGTCATCATCTACTTCAAAATATATGAAGGCGATCACAAGAAGACCAAGGCTTTAGCATGTCCATCCTCTTGTCCCCTCGCATGATCTGACCAGATACCTTTAGGTGGCTCTCATCTTGTGAGTTGTTAATAAGACGGTGCACAATATACAGTGATAGTGATGGTAGCCAGCATTCTCGATAGTTTTCACACCGCGCTTTTATGGGCTAGTCTATGGGATTATCTTGTGAGAAATATCAATAATATTACCCATATCCACGAAATCTATTGGCAAGTGTGGCTTTCTTCCTGCGACATTAGTTTTTTGATACCTGCTTAACTAGGGCTGTCTCGGTGAGCGAACTGCGCTATCATTATCTTGTTTGGGGTTCAAATAGATTTCAGGCTACTGTGACAGTAACCGTCAGTCTATCTTGATTATCATTATTCATGGACACTAAATCAAAACACAGGGTATTTTGACATTCGTCGTTCATTTGTATGGCCTCTGTCACATCGGAGAGCTCGGAATTAACAGTTAACAGGTTCTTTTCCTATCGGATCTTCATGCGTATGTCCCTTGCAGTCCCCAATCTTTCGAAACTCCTGACCCTGAACTAGTTAGCCGGCACAATTGGCTCCTATCTGTTCCTATAGTGAGGCTCACTCGAAACTCGACGATTATTCTTTGCTAACAAGGGCTTTAAAAGGTGCTTTTAGCCCTCCTCCGTTTAGGTTAGCATTTCGTTGTTACTCTAATAAGTTTCCTCTGAAAACCGATTGAAATATCCAAGTCTCTGCCACAGGTAAGAACCTGAATCATACAGAACTTTTCATCAGTTCTGATTTCCTAAATCAGTATCAACTGCCGAGATGTCAGTTCAGCCTAGCCATTATGATATGGGTAGCCTTGGCCTCATATCCTGTATTGACAGGACTCTGTATAATACCTTTCATAGCTTCCAAGTGCATGTTGGCGTGCGTTTTGTCATCTCACATCAATCATCATTTCCGTAGTAACCTACTATATAGTGGGTATTCACACTCGGACTTGGGCTCTCTACGACTGTGGATATTCTTATTACCGGCTCACTCTTTTTCCTTCTCAAGACCAGCAGAACAAACAACCTCAGGTACGTCAAAAACCTTACTGTCATCTACACATCTTTTTAATGGCTTTTTCCAGTCTCAATGCTGTTATTGATACATTGATTCTCTATGCCTTCGAGATGGGGGCGCTCACCACGTGCGTCTTTGGTTAAATTTATATGGGATTCCTTTCATTTTGAATGATAGCATCGGAACTACTATCTCTCTTATATTTGTATGAGCCTTCTCTGACAATGCTACTTCTAGCAGAATTGTTCGCACTATGTCTGACATGAGGTATTCGTACAGTGGGTGGTGCAAAAGAACAATCTCATATTCATGGGATTGCATTTCATAATTGCCAAATGTGAGTTTTGGATGATTTTCAAGAACCTGAGATCCAGGTATTTTTCTGGGGTACTTTTTGTTCTGTCAACTCTGTTCAGTATCTTGATCTCGATTTATCATGTATAGTGCTAACTCCAATTCTTGTATTAGTGTACGCCAACTCCATACTTGTGACGTGAGTTTCACTAGTTATCCAGCTCTTGAACTGTATTCATTTCCCATACAGTTTGAACACTCGTAAAAATCTTAATCTCAACCGCATGAGATCGACTATGGATTTCAAACCTGGTGGCCATGGCCAACGAGGCGATAATTTCACTGTGAGTGTTGCTACCACAAAGAAACCATCTACCGGAAATTGATGATCGGATGCAGTTGTCTCTGAAAGATCCGTCTGCTGAACTCTGTTCTAAAGTATGTCTCATCCAGCTTCTACGATTGGTAGTAACTTACATCCTGTTTGTTTTGAAGGTAGAGATTTCAGTCGAACGCACTGTACAGTGGGAGGAAGAAGGTAAAGTGTGATTTTGAAATAAATGTTCCTAAGATTTCATCTCAATACAAGTGGTTTTCAATTGAACCAGTGGCCCATTTCTGTAGTTCCTGAAAATGGCTATTATAACAGGGGGTTGGCAGCTCCCTTCTATCAGTGAGATTCCTAAGAGTGATTTGACACAAAAGCAGTGGTGGCAGGGTAACTACAACAATCGGGAGCAGTCATACATCATCCAATCTACGGGCTCATGAATATACTTGTCTGCCCACAATATAATTCATCCCGTTGCATATAGCACTTCTCTTTTCTTTGCCCTCATCAACCTTACCACTGTCCAAACTATTGTCAAAAACCACTGACAAAAAATCCTTGGGTGAATGAGCATAATATGGATCATATATGATTATTCACACTTCACGTGTATTTTCCTCAACATTGGGAACGGAAGAGAAAAAGAAAAAAGGGGTGATACAAAAGGTGAAAGCACATGGGGAAACATAGATTGATGTCTTATAACAAAGAACACATATTCATACTTTATATGACACATGCCTCCGTTTCAGACACGAAGAGCATAAATGATTTTTAAACGCTATTTCAATTTCTAGGATGGATAAATAATCCTATATCGGTCATATGCCCCTCTGGATTGTCCTACAGATCACCATTGTCGCTAAGTATCGCTCCAGCTGCCACACTCGGTATCAACTTCATGTTGTTCCTTGCCTTCGGTGTCGGAAGTTTGCCACCTTACCTCACTCCCTCACATAAACTGTTTACGAACCCATGCTCATTTTTAATCATGTAGAAAAATGAGATTAAATAAATATCTCTGTCACTTTTATCTGTCTAAGGTCACTTGAACGCATCCGGAAGCTGTATCAGACAATCCTGCTACAATCTTGCTGCAGATCGGAGTGGCTATCATCACGACACATCTTTGTGGATACTTGTAGATACTCCTTTGTTCGCTGTCGTTGATCGATAGGACTTTGTGTGGTCCATGCTTTGATTGTTGAATTGATCGAGCTTGTGACATCCTTGTTTTTTTCTGGAAGTGTTGATCCTTTGTCAATCAACGTGCGTATATTGATCAACCATCATTGATACTTTGTTGATCATTCCTTGGTACTTTGTATATCTCTTCGGTGATCAGCGGTAATCATCATGGTCGCATTTGCTTCTTATTTACAGTTAGTATTTTTATTGTATTTGGTGTTAATACATTACCAAATCGATCTATGACCAGTGTGTGTTTGCCAGGGTCTACTTCCACCATAATATTTCCAACATAGTCAACTGCTTGTAAACTACCTGTCAAATAAAGTTGACATGATTAGAAAAAATAATTCATAAGGGATGGAGCTTACAAAACACTCCCAGCTACATGAAAGTTTTGCTGAGAGTGCAGATCGATTGGTCTATCAAGACTATTCGCCCACCGTGTCAAAATCCTTGAATACACAGAGATAAAAATAGTTATCAAGCATTGAGTTACTTTTCTCGACATTACAGGGTTTAAGCAACAGCAATACTCCCTGGTCTAATCATACCAAGTTTACCCCTAACAAGCCTAACGGTATATCCATTGATGGACTCAGACGCAAAATCCTTCTCCGTGTCAAACATCTTGTGGATTGGCTTCCTCGAGTTTATGACATACAATACATGTCTGACGTCCTCTTCCTCAAACATTGCCTCTACCTGCGTTGGTAATAATATATTGGCTTCGCTATCTTCGAAAAATTTTGGATCTATGCGCTGTCTGACCTCAGCTTCGAGTTCTGGAGTAGTTGGAACAAATAGTATGTTCTTGATGAAGTCCATGGTCTTTGTAACTTCGTCTTCGGTGACTTTCTTGTTCACGTCAGCTGTTCCTTGTATGACTATCGTTCGGACAGTCAGTCCGCAGAGTCGGGTTACCAGATATACTTTACTCACTGGGGCGTATGAGGTCGAATGCGCGATCGAAATTATCTTCCGACACATTGGATAAAATATCCACATTCTGTGCTTTCATTTGTTTGTAAGAACCCAGAACGACGAGGAGAAAACGGGTATAAGCTACGGAAACCTTAGCATTATGCCATTTTGCACATTCTTCCTCAGTGACAGTATCACGAATGGAAGAAGCGATGGTCCCTGCAGCAGAAAGTGCTCCTGTAAGAGCCAAATGAACGCCGGACGAAAAAAAGGGATCGATAAAACCTGCCAAAAATATAAATTTCTCAAAGCTGCGACGAAGTGACGGAACAGGGAGAACTAACAAGCTGCGTCGCCGACAAGACGATACCCCGGACCAGCATATTCACTAGCTGAATAAGAATAGTCTGATGCTTGTCGAACAAGGGGTCCTCCTTCTTTCTCCACCATTCTTGCGTTGGGTATTAGATCCGAGATCAGGCCAGGAGCTAGTTTAAGTTGATGAAGATAGATATCTTGGAGAGACGAATCATGGTCGCCTGATGCTTTGCGCAGGGTGTTGCGTTTCTGAATGGATTGGACATGATTCATGACAATCCCAACAGAAACAAGGTTTTTTGCGAGGGGAATGAACCAAGCCCAACCAGACTCATCTATCAAGAGATGCCGTGTCATGCAGACACGAAATACCACTGGAGGATGTCTACTAACCTGTTAGAGCTTCGATCCATATCGCATCATCTCTTTCGGTACCAGGCTTATATCGGTCAAAATTTTCCCAGTACCCCCATATGGCAATGTTCTTCAGGTTTGGGTTGGTGAGTCTATTCTTAAGATACTTCGTCGACATAATTCCATTTCTCCCGGAAGCATCGACAAGGTAATCGAACGTAATACGGCCCTGCCCGCCTTGAGGGTCCATATATGTAACGGCAATAGGCCGACTCTTTGGTTCACCCTGTTTCTGGAACTCAATCGTAGAAACTTTAGTTTTCTCAAAAACTCGGACACCGCAGGAAGCCGCATGCTTGAGTAGGATATGATCGAATTCTGAACGGGACTTCGTTCAAACTTGTGAGTGTCCGTCGGGTCATCTCTGGATACTGAAACTCACAACATTCCAGGACCCAAATTCAGGCCCACGGGAAATGAAGTTGGTATATCCTTCCCTTTTGTGCTGGTTGAATTTGATTGCCGCACCAGGCTAATCTACATCAGTCTCCCATGCCTGTTTAACGACAGCCAGGCACCTACTTTGGGGGCAAATCCATGTTCCATGACCTTCTTCTCAGCATCCACAAATTGCAGGAGTGGACGCACGGAAGGCAATAAACTCTCGCCAATATGATATCTGGGGAATTTATCTGCTTCGAACAGTATCACTTCGAAGCCTTCCCTTGCGAGTGATGCACCGGCAAAGCTTCCACCAGGACCACCACCTATTACCAGGATCTGAGTATGCGCGGGCTTGAAGATTTATAAGTCGATCAATATAATAGAACGATACATACTCGTGCACTCACGATTTCTGGCATATTTCGATCTAACTGTGCAAAGGATTTCGATAATTCTATTGCGTTAAGAAATCTTCACGGTATTTAAGGTCCAGTGTCTGTTTAGGATCTGTTCCGCGGTAACCAGCGGCCGAGGAAGAATAGTTAAGTTGGTGAACAAGATGAAAGTCTGGGTGGGTCAGCCTTCCACGGAAGCCCTATCCGACTCTCACATTGGCAGTTCGAGGACATCGAAACAAGTTACTCGCAACTATCCGATGCATGCATTCCTAAAGAACAAGGCTACGACTTCATGATGGTGCATCAGCGAGACCTGTGCTTCTCAACCCAAAGGCGAACCATCAAATTGGAATCTTGGGCATGCGTGGGTATGCAATGGAGTATAAAAGTATAGACTCGAGGTATGGCATGTTGAAACAACTCAAGTGAGCCAAATTGACCTGTGGGCGAAGCACATGCAAAATTGTAGTAGCTGTGTGATTCACAGTCCATCACACGAACACTACCCGAACACGTCACCAAGTCACATTATCTGATTCGATGTGACCTGTCATGGCAACTCCCTAGTATAAAGATCGCACGACGATCACGGTGATAGTCAAAGAATCACGAATTCGAGAAGTATCTGAGATGAAACAACTGACTGGCTATATCCGCGCGCAGTTCTGTACTTTCCAGTAATTGAATTTCCTTACGTGATACAGACTCGGACATCAAAACGAATTAGGTATCAAAAAAATTCATCGGTCACGCGTGCAAGGATCCCAGCCAAGACTTGTCGCGGGCTAGGATTTGTTTCAAAGATGGATAGGAATATAGTCACCAAGGGTTGATCTCCATATTGATCGATGGGAGATTGTTGGTCTATCCACTTCTTGATACACCTGAGGATTGGTGCTTTCTGTTTGTAGATTGTAGAGAATAGGGACTCGTAGTGCAAACCAGCCCAGTCTCAGGGCTTGTTACATCATGTTACGTCGTTCCTATGCTTTTAGTCTTATTCCTCATTTCACGCTGCATAATAATGGTCTATGCATTTTACCTATTTTCGGCTAGTCTACTAATGTATGTGTAGACTACCTCAGTCATTGTCCCGAACGCTGAGATTATTAGTTGTATAGGTGTTGGTTTCCAGTAGTGAACAACCCACACACGCTGGAGTACTTTTATTGTCCGATGCTTTTTTATTGGAGAAGAATTCGAGATGAATATACTCCTCTGGAACTGATCTCACTTCGTGACATTCCTGAACCTCTCATGTAAATATAGATGGACCATCTTTGTAGTGTCTTAGCAATTTTTATGCAAAGTCAGAAACCAGTCAGAAATCACTTATCCAGATCAGCTACTATTCACGGACTTAGTCCCTTTTGCAACACCGCCACCTTTTGATGCCGCACTTTTGTTGAGTGATGTAAGAGAATGGCTACTCAATAAAGTTAAATTTGATCGAAGCTATTTTCTTGCGAATGGACACCTAGGGTCAAAATAGTAAATGTTCTAGAACTTTGTACAGTCAGAGACGCTCTTGTGAACTGAGACAAGCTGCATCGAGCCATAGTCGTCCACTCGTGTCAAAGACCCAGCCCAGCACTCGTCAAAAGGTATCTTGGATCAGTTTATCTCACGGGCGACGTTATAATGTTTGGATATTGTCGTGGTAGTGGGTATACACATATGAACAGTTGAATTATCCACAGTCTGCAATCAACAGAAATCGTAATGGAAGGTGTCCTTTGATACTGATTTGATACCAATACCCACGACAATTGACTTGACACGGTTGTTACTGATCACTGCTTGTGCTAATTTTGGTCCTCTAGTGAATGAGCGTACCGAGTACTGATCTTGACAATAAACTCCGTTCATCCTTATACTCCAGATCCAGCTATATATAGAACGATCAACACAAAACATTCATCCCCAGTCTGAGGTGTAAGGTGGACGGCATGGCGATGGAATGTGTGAGTGAAGTCCCCAGTCGCTGAACGGCAATTGACACGGTTGTCCTACAATCATTGATTTCAGTATCAAAGTGGACCTGTAACAAATCGATTCCAGGCTCATAGCTAGCACGAACGTGGAGATGTCCCCTCAAGGTGATCAGACAGGAATTTGAGAAGATAATTTGACTCTTCTTTCATGAATCCAACTATGCGGTGTGTAAAGCCTTCGTTGATATAGAGCACCTTTTCGCCGGTCACGGGATGCACTCGAACCAAAGGATGTTGCTCAAAACTATTTTGAGAAAAATTGGCTTGAAAGCTGAAGCAACAAACCTCGGTTTCCCTCGGCAAAGAATCTCCAGCCCTTTCTTGGATGGTCTGCCTGCTCAACTGCAGAGTGTACAACTCTAAGACCCTCCAACCTTCTACAAAATTCTGGAGACAATTTGTTATAGGCTTCTACTTGAGACAAGAACAGCATATCACCGCCGACTGAAGATTGATCAAAGAACCAGGTTGTCTCTCGTAGGAGACATCAGAGTATCAGGTCACAAGATTGTTCTTGATGTCAATTTATATTTTTTAAAGACATTATTGGCGTTATCACGTTAGACTGTGGGTGGACCGGGTAAAGGCTCATACCAACGTGATATTCTGGATACCCTTTGACATGTCCCGAAGTAGGATAAGTGCCTACGCTAAGAATCAACTTTATTTCATCTTCATAATTTCATGTTCTATCTACTGGGCGATTTTGATTTGGTTATCAGGACTAATATCCTTGAAGTCCGGGTTGCAAAATATGATGACCTTCCTTTCTGCTGTAAGCAGCGCAAGTTCATCCAGGCCCTCCTGAGACAGCTGGATTCCGCGGGTCTCTGTGCCAAAATAATGGCTCAAATCGTGTGTGTTAGGAAGTTGGGTTTGGCTGGATCTGCACTGAGCCCTGGTTCATTGTGTTTAATAAGAAATTCATTTTCCCGTTACGAGGATTCACGAGTGAACCTATTGAAGATCGGGAGGGGGGCATTTTTCTGGCGGCATCGTAGTAAGGGTAATAGCACGGATGAGAGATTCCCTGTAAGATGAATCAATAACATGTATGCGACGCGGTACAGGACCCCTTACCTTGATAATAAATCAGTCTGACTCACAATTCTCTTCAACTCGACCAATTTTCCGGCATAAGTTGTTTCGATTTCGGAAACGGAAGGAGCCAGGGTACCTATGTTGTGGTATTGCTAGCAAGAATTCGTAGCTCTTATATCTTTATCGCCATATGGATAGGCCCAGGCCCTGATAGAACATCCTCGTCAGAAAGGAAGAGCAGAAAAATGTAACTGCGCAGACCATCTACAGGTCATCATTCATCATTGGGAAAAGCAAAAGAAGTAGGCCAATCTCTAGATACGGGACTGTTTCCCGATGTATGTCGAATGCCGAAGTTTCCTTGGGACCTTGTTCGCATTCTCAAGACATTGAAACCAACTTCGAGGAGCAGACGAAATGGATTGGCGAAAAATATGGTGCAGTTTCTCATCAGAACAGCGCAACCCGTGGCAACGCCATGTGTGCTGTTTCTAAAAAAGGAAATCAGATTCGGCTACTGTCAGCAGAGACATAGGCACCAATAGGTGTGATTTACTATCGCTAGACTATCTTGATACACCAGATTCCTCGGTACCAATTAAAACCTATTGAGCCTCATACTGGGCTGTCTACTCCCAATGTGCTCCACGAGAAATTATATTGAACAAGGGCGCTGAGGCAAATGGCTTGTCCTTGGATATTTCGTAATTCGATGAACCTCTGTAGTCGAATATACTGAAGGTACTGTTACCCATTGTGAATGAAATTCTTGCAGCGAGAGACAACATTGGATTAGAATCTCGTCTCATTCTCGAGTCCCAATCTAAGGAACTGGACAAATGAGATAGAATACAGTCAAATCTTTCGCAGTTGGAAATCAAAAGTTGTTATAGAGTCAAACTGAAACAGCATCCCCAGGATGAGGATAGGAGGCTGTAACGGAGATAACGTCATGTTTTGGCTGGCAAATAAGTCAGAGATTTCCTTTCCTCTTTTGGGATTTTAGGTAAAATGTGTCAACAAGAATCCGAGCGATAAGACTGTCTTTGTGAAAATAAGCTTGATTAGTCTGCTGCCAGATCAATAAAACATATCGAGTCCCATGTGATTCGATCTACTTGAATACTCGAAAATGTCAGGCGTCAAATACATGTATACACACGTACATACATGTTCACTATAATCATTCTTCGTATTCCTCATCCTCATCAGGATACTGGACACCGAATATTTTCCAGAACACATGGCCAACGACTCTGACTCCATCGTAGTCTTTAGCCCACCTCCTTCCTGTGCCACTAGTGATTATGGGTTTCTCCTCTGATCCTCTTCCCTTCTCGCCAAAGTAGTCGTCAACCGTCTTTTGAGTGATCGTGTGCTTCTCTTCACGCTGACGAGCCATTTCTGTGACTATTTCTTCTGTGTATTCCGGGTGGCCCTGGGTAGTCAAAATTTGAATTCGTTCATAAAGATCAAATGTAGTGTTTGGGTTCGCATCAGGATCCAGGGGGTAATACTTGACGATGCCATGATTCGGATAATCTACGGAGCTTCCAAGCAAGTAGATCTCGCCTGATTTGAGGGCATCACCGTAAGGGGAGTTATCCAGAAGAACATGATCTTGATGGAATTGTTGAAGTTCCTGTACTTTATGTGAGTAATAAGTATCTTAATAAACAAGAGACGACATATTTACCAATTTGTCCTTGCCATAAAGGATTTTCCCCATGTAAGTCGAATAAATAGTGGTTGGACCGATCTCCCAAGGCAATTCACGAGAACCGTCAACAGTTCCCCCGAGGGCTCGACTCACGATTTGATGCCCGAAACAGATGCCTTACCCAAAAGATAAAATTCAGCTGGGTTTCAAGTCAGTATATCAGATTCGAGCTAACCAACGATCCTGACTTCGGGAAACTTGGTACCAATTTTTCGGAGGAAATTTACAAGCCTCGGGATCCATGCAGGCTCATCTGCCCATGCGTCATCAGCTAGAAAAGATCTGAGCATGAACCTCAGTAACCAAGACTATGCATACGAGACCCAGAGACTAGGATAGCATCATAGTCATCAATCTCATCGTCTTCAGGGAGAGGATGATCCTCTTGGTATACCTTATAAGCCTCGACTTTCGGCCTGGTCTTTGATCCCTTTGGTAGAGATCTCCTGAGCCAGCGTGTATGGAAAGCAAGATAATCACCGTTCTCCTTGAGGAGCTTGCCGGTGAATTCACCACAACACAATAGGGCAATGTTGACGATGCGCTTCTTGTTTTGGGTACCGGGCATTGTTGTGGACTAGATCGCCTTCAAGGACGAGTTTTTATACATTCAGAGCTAGATGCCCTGTCCGGATTGACAGGCTGACAGGCAAATTGGTACCGGTTTCTTCACTTCCCCGTGCACCTTCGACCTAAATACATCGTACTCGACTCACATTATCCCACGTAATGGTGCGCTAGTCTATTAGTTATGTAATTCGAGGTACCAAGACGATGTTCGACTCAACGGAGGACTTGTCATGATACATAGATTGGGGTACCACGATGCTTCTCAATTATCGTGTCCCGAGAACAAGAAGTCTCAAAGAAAGGAATGTACGAGCCTATTGATAGGTGCATTCCTAGATGGTGAGCCCTTACTGAATCTGTCGCACAAGGGACTCACTAAATTTGTCATGCAGCTACGGTGCATCCGTTTCCGATAAGCTTTCAAGTTATGGTTAGACCTGTTCCTCAGGTCTGGAATGCCCGGAGAGAGGAACTAAACACCAACAATTTCATCTTCCCACATTATTCCCATTGTCGTGACTTTTGCCATAAGGCGCTTCTGGTAGTTGAAAACTACTTCGATCGAATTTCACTCTCACAATCACTAACATTGGCCAAATGAGGATCAACGCTAGAAATGGCCTGAATAACTTCCTTGTTCCAAAAGTGGAAGTGAGCGGACAGCCTTGATCAGAGGCCATGAATCGTGTCCGTAAGGATCGAAGCCCATGAGAACCCTGACTCCGCGGACTAGAAGATTGTCCGCGATTCTATACATTTCATTGCTCAAAACAGACAGCTTCAGAACAGGAGCACTCGACAATGAGTGTTCAGAGTAACCGCCACTGATGATAAGTCATCAGTCAAAAACCGATCACTACGCCCACAAGGCCAGGTACAACATCATAGAAACCGAGCACTTAACCCACAAGGAGCTTGCATAAGAGAAGCTCGTACTCATTGATGATGCCGAAGTGTTCGCCTCAACCATAGAAGTAGACGCTGATTCATTCCCAAATCCTGATTTCAATCACCGAGGGCATCCAGTTAGGAGGTTAGTATCAGTGATGCATGTATAGCTGATCAAGATACAAGTGTGACGAAACGAGATGTTGAGGTACAACGTCGAGTTTGGCCTGGATGTGATCTAAAGGAGTTGCCTGGAAGTTCGATATTATAGAAATACTTGATATATGCGATCTCATTCTTTGCCTGGTTATGAATAAGTTCAATGCCCTTCCCGTTGTCGGTCCACCGGTCAGGACCGAGGTGAATACCTATCTGATTGGGCTTGTCCGCAGCCTTGAGGAAATCAAGATCATAACGCTGAAGAAGGGTAAGTTTCCACACACTTCTCCAATTGTACTAATAGGTCGTTTCCAGGATTATACGTGTACCGCATATCGAATGAGCATCTCATAAAATGAGTGTTCTTGACGGAAAGTATTAGCTGGGGAGATTCTAGAGCACCTTCTCAGACTGGTCACAAGCCCACCAAGTAGAATACTCACGGACCAGTATATCGAAGGAGTTCTGTATCAGAGTAGTTGCCCAATTCTGGTCAATCTCGCTCTCTTGAGCATGAAATACAACACGACATACTCGTGGCAGTGTCGTGTACACCAAGCAAGTTCGTGCGGTTTAGTATTGTTTGGAATTCAGGCCATCCAATTACATGTACTGCGTTGAGGAGAACATCCTTTGTCGGTTCCTGATGGAACACGTTCAATTTACTAGCAGTCGCACAAGCATACCTAGAAGCGGACATCACTGTACAGAATCTCCTCAAGTGCACTGGCAGCAAGAGTACTTGAGGAAGGTAAGTCTCTGCAAGCGAGAGGCAAACGGATTTTCTAACACACTAACTAACACGTGCAGACTCGGACAACACCCAGTATCCGACAATTTTCTGACCATGATCATGTTTGCTGAATCAAATACTGCATCCTCCGCATGTCAATAAGACTCAGGCTCTCAAAGTCTCTCCAACACCACGTCGCTGCTCACACTGTTGCTGCTGGGTCTTGCCGGTAACATCATCCTCCGAGTTCAGTCAATGTCAACAACTTGACCTTCGCCTCGAATGTTTCAGTGCCGGTGTCGTGCCCTCAATGTGAGTTGGACAATTGACTGCATTTACCAGTTCTAGTTCCTGTAATCCAGGTGGCTCTGGAGGAAAGCCGAAAGGCTGACTTTGAATTCAGGAGGACCTATATACTATCTTGCAGCAATGGCGTTTGACACGTGGTTTTGGTTGCACTTAGTCAGTTATGGTACTGTCAAGGGCCAGGCCCTGCGTATCGCCTGAAGTTTCTCGGATATCGCTATACATAGTTCAAGAAAATGGTCATGGAAATCCCTTGAGAGAGAAGATCGGAGAGAGTGAATAAACAAGTAAGTTTTCGAGCACAGACGTTGTATAAGCAGTCGCAGTCGCGTGACACTCCTGATCGGGCGCTTTGACCCAACCCTCCTCCCACGGACTGCGAACGAGCACCGTGTAACAAATTGTTGATAAAATAAAATAAAAAAGACCCAACCCTCCTCTTCACATCTTCATATTATTGGCGGTATCTGTACAATACAAAGACTTTTTTCCATCCCCTTTTCCATGCAGCATTCTCAGTGTCGATTTATTTTGGGTAGATCAGTGCGAGGAATCATTTCAACTTAACGACACTCTCATGCCACAGTCCTTGGAGTTTTTGGCTGAACAGTATTTGCTCTTGTCCCGCATCTTTCGCAGTCCTCAGAAAATGGACTTGCCGTAGAAAGATAGTTTGTGTTCTCACGTTTGACAGCCTTTTAGATTCTTTCCACTACTATGTCCACATTTCCTGGCGCCAGAGACTTCACCATCAGGGATAGCAATTCTATACAGGCAAACAACTATGGATGATCTGGTGAGTAGGCCCGCTTTGCGTGTCAATGGAAAACCAAGCAACAGACATCGACTTCGTGAAGCGTCTCCAGTCCAGGAGCAGCCTTGGACTCATCGGAACACTATGACCGTCGGTGCTTCCCTGGCACTCGGGAGACATACATCGCTGACATCACAAATTGGGCTACCGAGTCTGTCAATGCGCCCTCGTCCATGTACTGGATGAGAGGGCCGGCCGGTGTCGGAAAGTCAGCCATTGCTCAGACATGCGCCGAGAAACTGGCAGAAAATGGGCACCTCGGAGCTGCATTCTTTTTTACTGTCAAAGAGCACAACAATCCCTTGTGGTTGTTTATTACCATACCCTACCAACTCACGAATACGCTTCCTGATTATCGTGCCACTGTTGAACACAGGATCTTCAACAACAACACTGTTGTTTAGAAGAAAATACCATCTCAATTCAGATCACTGATTGTTGAGCCGCTTCGTGAGCTAGGGAAAGAGGGAAAAAGAGTACAACCAAAAGCATTTTTTATCGATGGATTGGACGAGTGTGCAGGAGAAGATGCTCAAGTAGAAATCATTAAGATAATTGCATCCTCCGTCAGGGAAGGATCCACTCCATTCCATTGGGCAATCTTCAGCTGTGCTGAACCTCACATCGTATCCACATTCAAGCAGGACAGCATCGCTTCTGTCATTCATGCTGTTGTCAGCTGCCCATCTCTCGCGGGGCAGATGGTGAGATTGAAATGTATCTTTGGGGCGAATTCAAGAACATACTTGAACACCGAGATTTTCCACAACTGTTGTCGTCATGGCCAAGTGATAACGATGTACAGATACTTGTTGATGCAGCAGATGGCCTATTATCCCGCTGTTGTGTTGCGTTATGTGGTCTATCCACCTGACTTGTAATTCCATGAAAGACTACAGTCTGTCTTAGACTCCCTCTCCCATGCAGGAAAACAGGCGTCGACATCACCCTTTTTGCAACTCGATGCACTATATCTCCTGTTATGAAGCAAATTCTAGAGAGCATTCTCCTGTCTTCAAAATTCCTTTTCTCCTGGAATGTTGACACTTATTCGTACGCTTCTATGCCTTGCTGCATGTTTAGGATCTCACGTTCAAAGACATTTGTAACCATCTACATGCCGTGATTCCATACGAGGCGTCTTTTGACCCTCTCGGCTCAATCGACCCTCACACAGTCGTGTTCTGATCAAGGTCAATGGTTTTATTCAGACGAGTTAATCATAGACCATGTTTTGAGTGTTCATGGGACATTTTTATCACAAATCCTTCTACGATTTCCTCGGCGACCCCACTCGCTCTGGTGCCTTCTGTGTCAACACTCCTACCTCTTAAATCTCTCGATCACATGATTCAAGACCACCAACTCAAGTATTTCCCTCCTTGTATCTGTCCCTGAATTTACTTGTTATCACAGAGCTTGTGTTGGCACCGAGTATTGTCAGCTCCTCTGCATCACTCTCTTGGCCACGCGGAACTGAGTTCGTCGACTCCTGTCTCAAGCTGGGGAATTTTGACCTTCCATCATTCTGGTTATCCCATGATGACTCACGCTTTTGTCGATTTTTCGATGATATTCTGTTCAATATCTTGCAATCGCTGGCAGATCTTGATTATCGCAAGTCTCTGATAGCGGACCGGACGTTGTGGGAACTCAGTGGTTCGTCAAATGGTATTGTTTTCGGCATCTCGGCGACTTCCCAAACGTTGTCCCATACTATATCTGAGCGTATTCACTTCAATGAATTTGATGTTCTGGTGGTTGTTGCATTTATCTTGGTACGTTTCCAACTATGGTCACCTGCAGTGGATAACTTTATCTAATGTCAGATGGCTAATAAATTGGAGAAAGCCAAGGTCAGCCGGCCATACGTTCCTCTCTTTGGCTCGAGTCGTGCTTCAGCCCTTCTTCGTGTTCTCTGCTGCAGAAAGTCAGTTAAGAGGAACAGTGGGCTTTATAAAGTTGGACATGGAGAAAAGTCGGTGATATGGCATTGGGAGTTTGATATGGAGGAGTGGTATTTCCACAAGTTCAGAACCGTTGGCTATGCGGGGTTGTTTTGGTTTAACCTTGAGTTCTATACAACGAACAAGTTTACGATGTGGGAATGGGATCAGAAGGGGATGCTGACAAGAATGACAGAGAGCAATAGAATGATGACGATACCACTGTCGAGGTTTCGCATTACAGTGGTCCGGTGTCCGGCATGCCCACATTGCCTTTCCTATCTTCCTGCCCATCGCTATTGGGTAAGAGTTCAGACGTTGACTTGTTCAAAATCGTGCATCTTTTGGCCATGCACGAGGTGTCTCTCGATCCTTTCAGTTGATTTGTTTCTCGCGTTGACCTCGTGTATGACCAAGGTCAAGCGTTTTGTCTATCGAGTTGCTGGATACTTCAAGGTCATGTAACACCTTGAGACGACTCAGTGATCCAGCTACAATGACGCTGGCCAAGCACAACATCGCCAGCCAAAGAATTCTGAAATATCGACGATGGAAGTGTGGTTGGAATAAAACTGCTGTCATCCTAGCAAAAGTAAGCATCGTCATCTGAATCATCGTCCATCGTCCATATCAATTCATTGCTTATTGCATTTACCCTACCAGGCAAGCCCAAGCATCTGGTAGCAAAGCTCGAGATTTTGGAAAAGTGCGATCCCTGCTGCGATCGCCTTCATCTCCAAAGTGAAATGTCGACCTACGGTGTCCTTCTGTGCTGAATTCGCTTCCTCCAGCTCATACTTTCTTCAAGAATTACCGAACAACACATTGCTGCAGACTGACCGTTGTGCTCGGCCTGATCAGCCTGAAAAGAAGTTGCTCAAAAGCGATTGGAGTCACGGGCGAACAAGACAACATTTTCGATTCAAACGACGGCGTTCCTATTCAACGCTACCGCATCCGAATGGAAACCTAGGACCATTGTATGATCGAACATTATTGTTGATACTATTAGAGGAAGGATCGGTACACCAGACAAGGAGGAGAACCGAGGCGACATATTCATTACCTCGGAGTACATTACATTCTACATCACTGCACCCGCCCCAACATAGACTCCAACATTAAGACATGATCGGAGGCCACCCATCACCTCAACAGCTCCATAACTTGCTAAACTACTATGCTGCTTAACCAAAGGAGAGAGGACACATATAAAAGAGAGGACTTCCAATGGTCGCACCTCAGCCGTCGACTCACTGGTTGACATCTGAGGTGAGAAACTTTACACTTCAACTTATATGCGAGCAATTACTAAAGTAACATATCTACACATTTGCTATAGGTAGATAGTAGCCGTCGACTCACCAGTTGACATTTGAGAATTTACACATTTGCTATAGATACTTTGTTCACGATCGGTGGGTTTGATTGATGGACAATATTTGCTCCTTATTTATTTAATTGTACAACTTGTCTGATGGACCTATTTGAATAGTCGCGATTGCCTTGTCGTTACAATAGAACTCAGGACGTTGAAAGATGGATAATTCTTGGCAGAATCTTATCAAGACTTTCACTATTACCATGCAGCATCCCCAAAAACTTCCTGGGATTTCATTTTACGTGTAATGAAATCCATGTTTTTAACATGCACGTACACTTTTTCGATTCTACTCAGCGAACAAGTGCACCTTGTGGAAAGAGGAGGAAGAAATCATCGCAGAAGATAATCAAGGAGACGTCGAGGAGGAGGATGACCAGAGAGATGACTGTGAATATGCTGCCGAGGGTGAGAGTGAGGAACCGTGCAAAGCTGATACTCATCTGGACCAGGATAGGCTAGGTGATTGATTACAGTGATCAGGATTACTGATTAGCCAAAGAGTGTAACGGATATTTTGAGGTTACTGTAATGAAGGAATGCCAGTTGATAAAACAGCCCAACATGTGGTATGACAGCGCCTCGTTGTTGCAAACTTCTACAAGAGTTGGTTTAGGACCGGTATTTTTTCTGTCCAAGGTAAATGCTGGCTCTTTCCTCTCTCGACAGACTCCCAATTTTGATAGCACAGGTATACATATACGTAATTCAGTACATCGATGGCCATGCCAGTTCCCATGGTCACGATTTATACCGATTTGGCATTGATTCAACCTGATCCATAGTCTGATAATCGCGCTATCATCTCCAGTCATGTCTAAGGTCGACATTATTCTCAACGACGGCAACCACATTCCTTGGCTGGGATTTGGCACAGGCACTGCATTGTACCAGCAGGATGCCACCCAGTCAGTTTGCCAGGCTATCGAGGCTGGTGTTACTCACCTCGATGGTGCTCAGATGTACAAAAATGAAGACACATTGGGTGAAGGTATCAAGGCTTCGGGAAAGCCCCGCTCGATGTTGTTCGTTACCACCAAGTTGCACCTCTTATCTGGAGATCAGACAGTCAAAGATTCTCTCCTCGAATCACTAAAAAAGCTCGGATTG
>Ga0153957_100365_pt1 | contig 21285 bp, 37 predicted proteins | sample TSFL041MetaG_FD_104745 | JGI IMG/M metagenome (GOLD analysis project Ga0153957, IMG submission 104745) | Attine ant fungus gardens microbial communities from Florida, USA - TSFL041 MetaG | ecosystem: Host-associated > Fungi > Mycelium > Unclassified | place: USA: Florida, Wekiwa Springs... | reverse complement strand
CTCTAGCACGCGCATCATCAATTTTTTCTGTATTTTGATCAAGGTCAGAGAACATAGAGTCTTATAAATGGGATACGTACCGCGTTTCTTGGCCTCTGCCTGCTTTTGTGCTTCTTTCAACGCGAGTTCTTCCTTGATTTTGTGCATGTCCTAGGAAGTCCAGGCTTATGAGAGATCATAGAGATATTTGTCAGATAGCAATTTCTTGCCTTTCCAGCCTTTCGACGGATAGCTTCATGAACTTTCGCCTCTTTCGCCTCTTCTATAGCTTTTTGTGCCCGTTTTGTAGCCATCTTTTCCTTGAGTTCTTCGAGCTTCTGCTTCTTCTCTTCCTCCGTCAGAGGTTTGATCTGCGTGTAATCCCGCCAGCTGCCGTGGGTCTGTGCTGATCATCGGGGCGTATGCTTACCTCCTCAGTTGATTCTTCAAACTGATCGTGACCACTTTTTTCAGCATGATAATTTGCAAGGGCCGCGTTTTTGAAGGTCTTGCCGCACTCCGAACACTTGATACTCTAGAATTGTCCCGTTAAAGAAATCATGCGTAGTGTGCGGGATGCATACCTTTGCCTCTACTTGTATAGCATTCACGGTGGTGGATGCGGTGCCTTTCGCTTCTAAATTCTGGAGAGCTGCGAGATCCTGTTCGTCCGGAGTCTGTGATGATGATGGTTCACTGGTTTCGCCTGCAGCATTGAGATCCGGAACTGGTCTGCCTTCGTTCTCGAATATATGATCCATCGCAGGCTGTAGTCCGCTGCCGCCTGAAGCTTTGATGGCCCCTGTAAATTCTAAGTCAGCTGCTGTATCTTCAAGAATTGGGGGCACGCACATTCAACTCTCGCTGGGTCAAAACCCATCCCGAGTAGTGTATCTTTGTCTGACGGCATAGGTTGTTTGGTAGCTTAGCTGGACGGGCGTGCCGATGTGCTTTGGTGTTGATAGGACTTTGGGAAAAGTTGCAACGTCCAAGTAGAACATCACGTTATCGCACTTGATTTAGAATAATTGATTCGAATGGGAATATAAGTAGGTCCCACCGTGTTTGTGTAGTCAAGGGATAAATATTGCGATACAATGAATTACTCGGCCCAGCTATTACTATGTCGGTAGGAATCAGTCGCCGAGCTCGAGACCGCTGTGATAGCATACCTCCGCCGACAGAATATTACGACAGGAAATATAAATGTTTCTGACATCCGCGTCGCAGACAACAGGTCCAGACTATCTAAACATCGGAGGTTCTCTTCGAAGAGAGCAAGGTGCTTTCCAGAATAAGGGTTCATGAGCGCCCGGGTGCTGACTATTTTGGAAAATGGCGAATGCTGCATATATATGATTCTCTCCTCCTGACTATCACATTCACTTCACCTTCCCTCTCTGCTATTCCCGACAGTTTCCTTTGGGGATTGTCGGATTGATACAACCTTGCAGGACTAGGCTGATCTCAGTCAGTCATGTCCCAAGCGCCTTTGGTTGCGCGCTCCCGTTCACCGGTAGACCAAGAATTGCAGCAGCTTTACAATGACGTCCTTGCCGGTTTTGAAACGGAAGGCCCATCACTGTCATTAAAGGACGCCTCTGACATCGACCAGATATATCATGTATATGACGATGCGCCTGGCAATGGGAATGGAAACATGGATGGAGGTTCCAATGGCACTTCTTATCCATCTGTATGGTACACGCCGACATCGCCGACAAGTTCTCACAGCTGTATGTTGCTAATTTCTGCGGGTTCCCTTCTTGGCTTATGTCGTCGCCAGACTCGTCTCCTCGTCTAGGTAGTGTGCGAAAACTCCCTCCTACACCTGCAGCTTCTTCAATGGCTACTACCGCTCCGCCTACTATGTTCACTATGCCAGAACCCGAACCATATTTTGATCCCTTGACACGAGCAAGTCAATACAGCGCAGATTCATACCACTCTCCCCAGTCCTCCAGTTCCAGCAGTTTGCGCAAACAAGTTACATCCTCCGCGACCATAGGAGGTCGCCGTCTTCCGATTACTCCTGGACAGACCCATGGAATTGCTTACACCCATTTGCCCCTGCCATCCGATATCTCAGGACCTCACCATACTCCTTCCAATCCATCCCATGTTAATCCTCTTGAAAAGTATCGTGAAGACGGGTGTCGTTCATTGGGTCATTCCCCTTCCACTTCCCAAACTTCTTATGATCCAGGAAGTGATCTCATGTCACCAAAAGCGAGTATTTATGATATTGATGAAAGGAGAGCAGTTGATAATGGCTACCATCACAAACAATCTCAGCCCCCAGTTTTGCAAGAATACTCACCTTACGATCATGATTCCTTTCAATCGCTTGGGATTTCTCAACCATCGTGCAGGACTCAGACCCCAGAGTACACCATGCCACAGGCGGTGCTATCGCCTACCCAAATCGACTCTCGGAGTCCATGTGAGTATCTTTCAAATTCTGGACTGTTAACGGTTGAGCAAAGTCTCAGGTGGTGACCCCCGGCTGGCCCGAAGTGTTTCAAGTTCATCCCAGCTGGCGTACTATAGTTCGGTTCCTGTGGCTAGTGTTGGTAATCAAAATCTTAGTCCCGGTAGGTCTTCAACATATGCAGCTTCGATCACCCAAGTCTCTGGCTTCCCCAAGGAGAGAAGCTTTGTTGTTGCTCCTCAAGAACAGGAGCAAGCTGATACTAGTATGATGGGTCATCCGACTGACATACTCCACACTTTGGTGGACCTTGCCAACCCGGAAACTGTCCAGGATGAAGGGGAGGAATTCTGGGAAGGTGACGAGGATGATGATGGGAGTCGATTTATCAACTACTTTCTTCTTTCACACATCGCTATGCAGCTTCGTGATAAAATTTCAAGGGGAACTCACGTTAAAGGAAGTATTCCGTATTCTCGTGCATTCACGGGCAAGGATATCGTGGCAAGTATTCCTTACCTTTGATTTCGCTCTCTTGACGGATATTGTTTCCAGTCCACCATCCAAACTCTCATCCAGCGAGACTTAGCCATCAATTACAACATGTCCACCAATGACAGGCGCGTTGCACTACAAGTCGCTCGTAGTCTACAGAATCAACTTTTTTTCTTTGAAGTTGAATGGGGTGGTCGTATTCTTCAAGATGGAGTGGAAGATGTATTCATGTTCTACGACGAGCAGGACGGTCAATCGGACGTTTTTTTTGAAAAGGAGGAGTTGCCGACAGGTGTTGTGACAATGCTCACACGTTGTTACTCTCCTAGTTGTGCAGACAGTGGAGCAGAGGGACCTCCATGTTATTCGTTTTCATGTCCGAAACGCGTGAGTTCTCTTCCCTTTCGCATTGAGTGTAAATACCATGCTCTGGCCTTGTTCTAGCAGAAGGATCTTCCAGGATTCATTACTTTGTCAACTTTAAGCGAAGTGCCCATCGAGGATAAAAAGGATTCATGGACAAAAGGCATTGATGAGGATGTGCTGGCGACTCTACCACAAACTGAAATCGAACGTCAATCGTCAGTCTCCCTTTTCCCCATTCATTCCCATCGACAAAATTCTCACGCATCTGTTCATCAGAATTATCTATCAGCTCATCACTAAAGAGAAGCAGTATATACAGGATCTCGATACTATTGAATCTTTGTTCGTCAAACCTCTTCGTGTTGCGAAGCCTCCCATTCTTCCTGAAGGCGAATTGGAAGAATTCGTTGACGATGTTTTTGGAAATATTTTGGATTTGCGGGAGTGCAATCGTCGATTGTTGGAGGTGTTGTATGTTCGCCAACGAGAGCAAGGACCAATCATCCAAAGAATTGGCGATATTTTTTTAGATGCTGCTGTTGAGTTCCGGTTGGCGTATCCAGCGTGCATCAGTCATCATATGGCTGCGGAAAAGAGGCTCAACGAAGAAAAAGAGAAGAATGGCAATTTCCGAATCTTCCTCGAGGTGAGATTTCACAACTGTTCAACAGAACTGTTATCTTGATATTCATGATTCCAGGAGCGCACCTCAAAAATAGGGTATCAGAGAGAGTCAGTTCGCTCGGACCTGAAACATCTCTTGAACCGCCCTTCTGATCATCTTCAGAAGTATCCTGTGCTTCTGAGTGCCGTTCTTGAAAAGACAGAAGAAGAGAATTCTGATGTTGATTTCTTGAAGGAGGCCATTAAATCCATCCAAATTCTATATGGCTATGCGCAATTGAGAACATTTCAAGTAGCTATGGGTAAGGGTACACCTGGAAAATGGGAATGGCCTGATCTCGTATCCGGCGAGTTCATGAAAACCTTACCAAAGAAGGAGGTGAAACGGCAAGCGTGAGTTGACTTTTCTCCATGTAGAATCTCTGGAATTACTGTGAGCTGATGCTCTTCGCATCGTTGATAGTGTCATTTTTGAATTGATTAAGGGAGAGATGGCCTATGTGAAGGACCTTGAAAACATAAAAATTGTATGCTTTTCCTCCCTTTTCTTGGTTAACTTCTAATTGAGACGTCAATGTACCTTAGATGTATGTTGATCCTTTGCGATCCGCAGTACCACCAATCGTTCCTCGAGAACGTCTGGAACAATTCATTGACGATGTTTTCCACAATTACTTCGACATTTATGAACACCATCGTCGACTCATGGAAAAATTTCATGAGATTCAACGAGAGGAGCATCCGCGTGTGACCAGCATTACGGCAGCGATGTTCGATGCTGCTTTGAACTTCCGTGATGCTTACTTGGAGTATATTCCGAACTATCCGATTGCAGCATATAGGATTGATAATGAAATGGAAAATAACCCAGCATTCAAGACCTTTATTGAGGTATTTTCTGTGAACTTTGACCTTGAATCGATGTGCTGAAGCCCTTTCTGAACAGCAACAAACACGACATCCAGATGCTCATCGTCTTGATATGAAGAACTTCATCAACCGGCCAATTCCTCGTCTTTTGCGTTATGAGTTGCTACTCAAGGATATCATGCACAACTCTGCTGAAGGCCATGAGGACCATATGGATATTCCCAATGTGATTGAGGCCATTAAGTCGCTTGGGAAAGAGACGGAACCCGGAGTTCAGGATGCCAAGACAAAGGTCGAGCTGTGGAAGTACAATTCGTACCTGGTCTTCAAACATGGAGAGACCTTTGTATGTGACTTAAACCCTCATTGTATCTGTAGACGGAAGTACTTACACCTTGCAATTCAGGACATGGATCTTCTTGATCAGAGGCGGCAGTTAGTACATTCAGGGAAGTTGCTACGTCAGCCTGATGGTGGACTCGAATGGAATGGTTGGAGTGAATTGTTTGTGTTATTGTTCGATAACTATTGTGGGTCGATGCTGCTAACTCAACTCGTCCTGGGCCTTGTTTGATGCTTCACCAGTGGTGATGACGAAACCGAAGGAAAAAGACGGAGTGACCAAGTACAATGTCTACAAACGGCCCATACCCCTAGATCTCCTCACACCAGTAAATTTCACTGATTCTCCGACTCAACGAGGCGCAGGTCTGCTTCGTGGCCTTAGGGGGGGTGAAAGGAGTGACAGGAACGAATCACTTGGCTCCAGTGCATCGCCAGATACTGCAACAGATTCTAGGTTTGTTTATCCGATGACACTGCATTACAATGGACGTGCAGGAGGACCTTACATGATGTATGCCGAAACCTCTCAGTCTCGAACAGATTGGCAGAACAAGCTCGCACATGCTCTTGCGATGCACAAAGTTGTCCAAGAGAACAACAAGGTTTTTGAGATTGAGACGTTGAGTGCAGATACATTCTTGGTTCCTTCGATAGCGGCTTCTGGTCCAGCTTGGAACCAGGACAATGCATTTACTGGAAAGGTTACTTGTTCAGTGCCGTTCAGTAAGCGATTGCTTCATTCGGCTGCTGCTGATATCTAATAGGTACTAGATACCTCTGACGGTCGACGACTTGTTGCTGTGGGTTGTGCTGAGGGTGTATGGATTGGGTTCCGTCATGACCCCAGATGTTTGTGCTCTTTCAATTGACTTTTCCTACCCACTGACGGAGAACAGCATTACGCCGCGTTCTTCATCTCCGACAAGTCACGCAATGTGCTATGTTAGAGGAGTTCGGGATTTTCCTAGTTCTCGCTGATAAGGTAATCAACTCATTTTGTCAATAGGCAGCTATTGATTCATTGCTCAGTCGCTGTTCGCATATCATATCGAAGCGCTGGTTCCGTCATCGCCTCATCTAGCACATCAAAATGTTCCTCAGAAATTGAATGGTAACAAAGATGTTCATTTCTTCAGTGTTGGAACACTCCATGGTAGGACCTTAATAGTGTATATGAAAAAAAAGAATGTAAGCTTTGTTTCATTCTGTGTATTATTATATCGTTCCGACTTTTCTTCTAGTTGGACAGCATTTTCCGCGTACTGGAGCCTGTCGGGGATAAGATCAATGAACGAGTGAAGGCTCCTGTTGGACTGGGATCTCGTCTTGGATTCCGATCTACTAAATCTGAGTGGTTCCGAGTCTATCGCGACTTTTTCCTGCCATCTGAGTCTTATGATCTCATCTTCCTGAAGGCTAGGATTGCCATTCTGTGCGCTAAAGGCTTTGAAATCATGGACCTCAATGAGTAAATCGGGTATTTACGTTTTCCTTTTGTTAATGCTGAAATTTTGTCTAGTTTTAATAGTATCACCATTCCTCAGCGGGAAGACCCTCGGTTCAGTCATCTCGCTAAACGTTGTGAGTCGTGTCGTCCCATGGGTATGTTCCGTTCAGCAGACGATGAGTTCCTCTTGTGCTATGACGGTGAGTGCCACTAGCGTGACTCCCAATTATCGTATTGACATACCTGCAGAATTTGGCGTTTACGTCGACAAACATGGTGACCCCAGCCGTTCAACTGGAACAATTGAGTGGGAAGGCACGGCAGAGCGTGTGGCTCTTCACCATCCATATATCCTGCTCTTTGATCCGCGGTTTATTGAAGTGCGACAAATTGAGACTGGACGACTAGCCCAGATCATTCCTGGTAATGATGTTCGTTGCATTTGGGATGGAAGAGGCGTGAGCAGCAATCGGTTCACATCTGCCAATGCCGGTCAGGATATGGGACAGGAGAACCGAGTGCATGCCGTCATGACCAATCCTGACCAAGGTCCTCGAACCAAGGCTATCGCACAATGTGTCTTTGAGCTGGTCCCCACTGTTCCTTTATATCCACCTGTACCGGTTAATACGAATGGCAGTTTACCCCCTGCACCAGTGGGCGGCCATCTTTCGCACTACGTCCCTTCATCCAACTCGAGGAGGTCATAATCAAAGATTTTCTTTATGGCTTTACAAATTTCTCATTCTTGTACGTATGATACTAATCATCTTTTTTTTTTCTGTTGGCACTCGATGTGTATAAGTAATCGGTTCGGTGTGGTAGATATGAGCCTCTTTTGGATATATGATCTTTCCCCTTTCGTTTTTAAATGATCATGTTGTCGTCAGTTGTCGTCATCTCTCTTACTGGTGTGATAAGAAGTTTTGATCCATGTATTGTATTTGTCACATTACAAAGAACAATCGCAGATATATATGGGTCGTAGGGATAGTTGAGCTTGCTTAACATTGTATTATGTAACTTTTCCTTTGATCTAGTGATCGTCAAAAGAAAGCCGTGACATATATGTCATACAACAAATAACGTCATCCCTGTACCTTTGTCCTATGTGAAGGGAGATGTGAAGAGAGGATGAGGTTGTGAGAAAGCTGACATAACACGACAGGACCAGGTCACTCTCCAATACACACTCCTCTTTCCCAGTATGGCAACGGTCTACAGAGGAGGTTGTTATTGTGGTACCATTCTTTGGCAGGCGACGGGTAAACCTTTACTCAGCGCATACTGTCATTGCACTCTCTGTCAACGTTTGAATGGGAAGTCCCAATTTGTTCAGTTATCAAATGCAGGACATCTAATCCAAGTTTTTTTTTTTTTTTTTCCTTTCCTTTTTTCGGTCGTCCATAGCATGCCCCTTCATCCATAGCATCCACTTTCCAGCATCCGCATTCCAATGGACTCACCCACAACCTCACTACGCTTTCCTCGACGCCTACACCCCCACCGACAAACCCTGGAAAAAACGCTGGCGATGCAAAACCTGCGGTGCCTGTGTCGCCTCTTGGCACGAGAAACATGAGCGATGGAGTGTATGGGGAGCGCAGTTGGAGAAAGACCAAGAGGGCAAGATAAAGTATTGGGACGATCTCAGACCTACTGTTCATATGTTTTATGGATCGAGATTGCTCGACGTGCATGACGGCTTACCGAAATGGGCTGGATATGAGAATCGATCAAAGAGATTGGGTTGAATAGGAATTATTCTTTTTAACATTCAGCAGTCTCCCCTACTTAACTAAAAAGACCGTTCTACATGGGACGGCAGTGGAGGAATAGATAAGAATTGACACAAAGATCGCAGTGTTAGGGTCAAGGCTTGAGACACAGGATTGAATGACCACTTGAGCACCATTTATGCCGGAGGAGGTGGAGGAACTTCAGAGTTGGGTGGTGGAGGTGGTGGAGCGCTACCAGGGACGGAAGGAGTATACCCCGATGCTGCTTCCCCGGCGATATCACCAGGTTGACCTTGGCCAGCATAGTATTGCGCATACTGATTTTGTAGTCCAGCTGCCCAATCCTTGAATTCATTGGAATTAACGTCGTATCCGTATGCAGCCCTACAAGAGCGCCTAGTCAGTCGAAGAAGGGAGATATACTGGAAAAGCATACCAGTAGGCAGCAAAAGCTTCTTGATTAGAGGGATCAGCACCGACAGCGCTGTAATCATTTGAAGGTGCAGGAGCACCATCTGCAGGCGGGGGTGGTTGTTCACCAGGGGGCGGAGGTGGTGCGTTGGTCGGTTGAGGAGGAGCATAACCCTATATACACCAATTGCAAATTGGACAACGATAGGAAACGTTAGTTTTTTTGAAGATCCAATTAGCATTGATTTCGACGCGGCAAAGAAAGGACATGATTCAAAAGGAAGATATTTCTCTTCCTGTTCGGGTAAAAAAGGAAATGGGATGCAAGAATAACGTACCGCTGCCATGGCACTATACGCAGCATACTGTGCTTGGGCTTGATGTAGCTCCATTTGTTGTTGTTGAAGCGCTAATTGCATTTTGGCATGTTCTTGTCTCACGACGAGGAGAAGATCTTCAGCCAGCACTTTGGCACGCTGTATTTGTGACTCATCAGGTCCACTCAAAAAGGGAGTAAGAAATACAACCGCAAAGACTCGAGACGACTGCAGGGACATACGTGATGTGAATGTATAGCGGTTCGTTGCTTTCTTGACCCGTCTCTTGTTCGATAAAGCCGGAGCCAATTCCTTTGATCTGAACACGGGTTCCTGTTTCTTGTTGGATATATTTGACAAAGGTACCCTGTGAACAAAAGTTTCTGAGATCATACAGGCCAAAAGGAAAAAGTGAAAAAAACAGGGGGCGTACACTTGGTCCAACTACTTTTGCACGAACATTGAAATTTCTGATACTCTCAAGTCCAACTGTCAGTTTTTCCTCAGGCCATTTGCGCTAATAAAGAAAAAGAAGTTTGTCGTCAAAAACATGTGAAAAAGATCCTACCTTTTCTCTCATGCGGTCCTTTTTATCCTCGACCAACGGACCAAGGTCTAGATTCATGAGTCCATCTATCTTGTCTACTGCACTCTGCAATGCTTCTTGGGTCGCGGCAGTGATGTGGAGATACAGAGGAGGATCCTTCTCGGTTGCCTTGCTCCGGTCAGGATACCACACGCCTTTCGTGCTGACCGACGCACCCGTTTCTTCATGGATCTTATAATTCAGACATGGTCAAAAAAACGAAGAACAAAAAGGAATCAGAACGGAACACACCTCTTCCTGCGTAGACCCTTTGGTCAACATATACCTGTTTCTGACATCATTGATATCAATGTCCCTCTGGAATGCGGCCTCGTCTTTGAGGACTCCGGACGCGAACTGGGCTGCGATTTTGGCAGCAATGGCGGCCGCTGCAGCAGCAGCATCTGATGCACTTTTTACATCCTTCGTGGCGCTGGGTGGAGTGGGCTTATCATCGTTTGCAGAGGCAGATTGGTCCCACTTGCTTTTTGAGGACATTTGGGATGATGGTGGTTTGAGGGCAAGACGCGTCGAGATCAAAAGGAAGTCGTATTGGGTGGTGCAATTTGCCGCTTTTTTATATTAAGTCTAGCGTGTTCAAGGAGGCAGATACAACAAGATGAGAAACATCAACAGGCTTTGACTATTTTACTTGGTTGGACTCGAACAGGCCAAAGCGATCGAGGGACTCGGGCCAGAACTCATCAATAATCAATTGATTCCATCATGATTTCACTTGTTGGATACAAGCTACAAGCCCCATGCTGCTCATTGGGAGACTTGAAATGACAAATAGCAAATGATTTTCAAAGCACAGTCAGTTGCGCCAATTCAGCCATGGGACATTTGCAGCCCGTGGGAAATCTGCTCAACGTTGTACAGAGATTCTCTCTCTCCTGTGTCATGACAACATCTTACCCTCCACCAGCAACGTCCGGCAAGCGTGCACGGCCACTCACTCCTCGTCGTTCATCGACTTCGTCCATCGCCTCTGGTTCTCTGTCCTCGTCGACAACATCACCTGAAGCGAAGATTGCTCGATCTTCAAGATCACCGGATACTTCATTCTCAAACGACGGTGTTGGTGGTGGCGACAGACCGATTATATGTACTCTGCCACCAACATGTAATCGACGTCCTATCACATTGACAAAGAAAGAATTGGAGAGACATTATGCCAAATATCATGCACACGTATGCGAGCAAGTTGGGTGTGGATGTGTGTTCCCAGAAGCCAAATTCTTGGAATTGGTAAGTGTATTTTCGAAAAAAAGAAAAGAAAAAAGGGCTTATCTACGTGACCGACGTTATGTTTTTTTTTCACCTGTTTGTATAGCATCAAACAGAATGTCATGATCCCTTGGCAGCTGTACGCAAAGAACGCGGGGAGAAAATCGTATGTTCCATCTCTTTACCCCCTCCCGCAGTTTATAATAGTTGATTGATAGTTTGGATGTATGGCGACAACATGTACCCGAACTTTTACATCACCAAGAACTCGTCGCCTGCACTTGATCGAAATACATAAATACCCGAAAGAATTCTTCTTCGCTGTAACAAATAAAGGCATCGGCGGTTTGTTGAGGAAATGGGGTGAAGGTGCAAGTATGATCAGAGGAAATTGGAAACCGAGGGACTTGGAGAAGGAGGAGGAGGAGGGAAAGGGTGATAGAATGATACTAGAGAACCCAGATGAGGATGACAAAAGCTCGAGTGAAGAAGTTGACATGGAAGAACTGGAGAAAACACCCAAGCCAACTGTGCGGCCTTTGCGTCCCGACGACAGTCTCTCGAGGTCTGGGGATACCAGATCGAATGTGAGTGCAGATGTTGATGCACTTGCTGAAGGGATGTCTTCCCTTGCACTTATACCAAGCTCCATTCGATTTGGTCGTGGTAGTCGAGGTGGAGGTTTAGGAGCAAGAGGACGAGGCAGAGGTGAGATTGGGATCCCAAGTGATGCTGGAAACATGAGCACAGTTGGTTTGGTTACTGATACAAGACAAGCAGGTGCGAAAGACCGGGGAGGGAGACGGGCGAAAGGACATCATCGAGTTGGTGCATCTAGTGGGATTGGGATGGAGATTGACGCGCCATCTGGAGGAGCAGGCGACGCTGTTTTGCTGTCTCCCGAGGGTGCTTCTAGAACTGAACGAGGCCGTGGATCCAGTCGTGGTAAGAAGGAAGACCGAAGTCATGCCCGCTGAATTTCTGTGTCTGTCTTGGAATGTGGGCACTTGCTTGGTTGGTTCAGACTTGCAGATGTGTGTACAGTACTGGCCCAAGTTTTGAATGAATCAACATCGTTTGAAATTTTGATATTGCACTACATTGTTTTAGCATTGCACTACATTGTTTCAGCATTGCACTACATTGTTTCAGCATTGCACTACATTGTTTCAGCATTGCATTACATCGTTACTGCATTGATATTGATGTGTTACATTGTCCCGGTGAACTGATAGTCTGCCGATGTGCTTTTTTCTTTTACCTCGAGGTCAAGAGTACAATGAACATTGTTACCGGCCATCAAAACGTAATTTTGTAACAATAGAAACCTTGTTGTCTTTTGTTCATTGGGTGTTATAAGCATGGTCTGCGTCTTCCAGTTGTGCAATACTGCAGAGCAGTACTCGCAGAATACTTTTTTCTAGTCAGGTACCACCCCTACGCACTCATTTCTGCTTGCAGATGCTCGCCGATACTAGGATGCAGGGAACCCGGTATTCCTTTCTTGCCAGGCCTCCTCCTCAAAAGAAACGAACTCGAAAAGTTCCTTCTCCACTCATCTGTATCCAGTCGTCTGTGCCTAATCTATGGGGTGCGAGTAGTATTGCTACTTGGGCCGCCCTCGTTCAGCCAGGTTCCCCTGCTCCGAACTCTCCCTTGATCTCGCATGCCATATCATCTCCAGCACCAGCATCTGTTCTGGACATGGACGCTGGACTCGGCTATCCCTCGATTTTCGTTGACATGCCACCTAGCACCTCCGTCATCAAAGTACCCCTCTCGCCGTCTCCGTCCAAAAAGCGTTGGACAACAAGACGTATCATCAAACGCTTCCGCTCTCTCGGAGGTCTCGTGCCTCGTTCAAAATCATCATCAACGCCTGTCGGCGCCGAGTGTACAGCCAAGCAGACCAAGGGCAAATGTGGTCACGTGCGACCGCCTGGGTCGACCGCGCACGATCTCGCCCTGATGCAGTTTTTTGCTGGTGGTTCTATGGAAAGCAACGTGCGCATACTTATGGCGGCCAGGGCACATGAAGGAGTGGGTGAGAAAGGCAGAATTTGGACAGACGAGGACGAAGAGATGGAGTATGCTCCTCTTCTCGGCGGCGAGGTTGATGCCAACTCTAGAGATGAGGAAGGGACGGTTCGTTTAGTAGATAGTTTTGATTTATGTCAGACGGCGGCAGGACGGAGTGTGCTTTCAGTGCCGCCCCGACGGAAGAAACACCTAGACAGACCGAGATTCCTGGTGGCTGAGTGATGGGATGTATTTATAGAGTTGATATGTTGTAGATCAAACGATCATGTCATCTCCGCGAGTGAAAAGGACGTACTCTGGCCAATCTCGCTCCTTCCTCGTCTCGCTCTCAAAAGATGACAGCCTGTCTGAGCCAGAGTCCTATTCCTCTCTCCGCCTGCGCTGGGGTGTTGATTCTGAGGAGCACGACAGCGTCCTCCCGCCCAACATGATGAACAACCTCAAGAGCATCACTGAGCTCAGGTCCAAGGGCGAGTCCCGCCGCTTTCTCGACCAGGCAGGCTATCTCCTTGAGGGCATGGACCCCTCCAACAGCTCAGCTCTCAAAAGATCCAGGTGGGCCCTCTTAATCCCTGCCTGGCCTTGCTCATCGTCCCCAGTGCCTCCGACATCACAGCCCAGCTCTGCGACCCCGACTTTGCCCGCAAGGCCAAGGCAGCAGACTTTTACCACAAGTCCTGGCTCGTCTTCTTGAAAGCCGGCGCAGGCACAGGCCAGGACAAGGTGACCCGTGTTTCCCTCTCGCCTTTCCCGTACAAACCCTTTCCTATAGATCCTCGACATCCTCCTCATATTCCTCCTTGCCCTCATCGCTCGCAACACAGATACCCTCCTTGACCTGCTATCCCACGACCATCCCAGCGAAAACCATCTCACCCGTATCCTCTTCTTTCTTCTCAGGACTTCCGCCGACATAGACCCCCTCTCTCTGGTCACCGCTTCCTCCGCAACAGATCGAGACTTTCGACGCATCGGCTTGACGAAAAAAGACAGGCTCACTGTAAGCTTCTTCATCTAGCTTCACCCTAACTCCCTCTCTGAATCGATCCCTGGGAACAGTTGTCCACTATATACTCAACAATATCCACCAAATCCAATCTCTTTCCCTCAGAAACACAGGTGGGTTCTTCTTTCCAATATCCTCCTTTCACTGACTCGTCCAGGTTACATCCCCCCTTTTGATCACAAACATCTTAACACTCCTCCCACCCTCTCTTCTTCTCCCCAAACACCTCCCCGACCTTCTTCACTCCCTCCGTTCTCTCATACATGCCTCTTTCCCGCCGGATGATCCCTTGGCGTTTCTTCGACATGACTTTTTGTCTTCCGACAAAGGTCCAGCGGAACCCCAATTTGAATCTATCACTCGTCATCTCCATCTACTCGATATGTATCTTCTAGCTCAATCATCCTCGACCACGGATCTTGACAAAGCCAGAGATGACTGGTTCGTTGATGGCTTGGTGGCTGTTGGCGTTTGTTCAGACATGATATTACGTCGATCTGCATCGTCATCGATCAACTCAGGTAGCCCGTAAGACCATCCTCCAAAGAATGCAAAACTGATGAATGTTGTTTTTTTCAAAGCATCAGAATGTCTGAACATTCTCCTCAGGGTATTCGTCAACCTCACTCATGGTGATTCGAACTGGGCACAGTGCCTCATTACCAATGAATTTGCAGTGGGTTTGGTAGTGAGATTGATATCATCGTTGTCTTCTCCGGAGGATGAAGAAAACTACGACGTTTCGCAGCAGTCCGCGGCATCCTCCTCTTCTCCTGACCCTCAGCAACATGCATGGGATCGTCAATGTCTCGCTTTAGGTTTATTGACAAATTTGGTACAAAGTGTACCCAGATTCAAGAATGTATTGCGTCGAACGAGTATGTCTCTCCTTCAATATACATCATATATAGAGATAACTGATTGAAATCAAAGAGCTATCGCCCAAGTGCACGTTCTCAGAGCCGGCATGTGTCAAGAAATGTCAGTGTCCTTTTGGTTCTCACCAGATCGGTGCACTCGAGGTCCTTGTTGGCGTGTACAACACGCATTCCAACTCTTGTCTAGCGTCATCCAACAAGAAATCACCATTGACGGAAGATCATCATAATACAACAACAACAACACCCCTGATTTTGAGTACACTTTCTCTTTTATTTGGGATTCTTATGTCTTCTTCTTCTCAAAATCAGTCTGTCGTACTTTCTTTGATTGAGGGTGATGATGATGAGAGAAGCAAATTGGAGAGATTGGTTCGTCAAGCAAAAGAGTTTGTCGTTTTGTGTGCGGATGAGGAGGAGAAAGAGGAGGAGAAGGATGTGGGTTCTAGTTCTAAGATGACAACAAGAGGTGGGAAGAAAGAGATGAGAGAGGTTGTGAGTGTGTTGGAACGTTTGTGTGATGAATGTTGATGTGATACCTATTATGGAGTGTGTTGTAAGGAAGATGGAGTTGAGAATGACAGATGATAATAAATAGAGTTTGGGAAAGAAAAAAAAAGAGTATGTGTGGACTCGGAGAGGCATCAAATCGACGCATTGAACAAAAATAAGGCGTGCGCATAGATAATTGGATCACCTTGTTTGGACAAATGACAGGAGGGAGGACAAGTCTTTTTTTTTGGCCAACAACGACAACAAATGCAGGCCGTTTGCAACCTCTATTATACATGAAGGGCCGCGTTAACTGGTTTACAGCATATAAACGACTGTGTTTTCGTTGTGGCGCTAGTGAGAACAACCTACCCCCCCTGATTCAAGTAGGCAGAATGATTTCAAGGACCAAGAGAGGCCATATCTATTTGTCTGAGGATAAAGAGCCTGGTGAAACAATAACCCAAGGGGCTCTCACAGACTAAAGAAGAAGTGATCAACGAAACATGGATGAGTCAAGAGCATAACACCTGATCAATAAATGTGTATTGTAAACTTGATGGGCATTAAGATTGGCAGTAATAGTTTTCACACTCAATACTCCGTAGTCAGGCCTCTTAACACGTTCTTATGACAGAATGAGTGTTATAGACAGCATACATCCAATACTTGCTTGATCATCTAAGACGGCAATGGTTGGGGGGCAGCGAGAGTCAATAGAGGCGGCCGCCTTTACCCCTCCCTCCTTCACGCCCGCCACACCCACGTCCTCCTCGACCACCTCCGTCATCACCACCACCGTGACCAATGCTCCGTACACACTGTAGCGGGGCACTATCACCGTGGTTCAGTGTTCTTCGAGGAGGCATTGACAGTCAATAGGCAAAGCTGACGAGACATCAAGCCATGGACCTGTTTTTATAGCCAGTGAAAACATCCAAACGCCAGAACTCAAGCTGACCAATCCGCAGCACAATTCTGCTTCTCAATGATCGCAGCTGAAGCGCAGCAATAAGAAGCTGAAATGTCATCCGGCTCTCGTAGGACGGCAGTTTCGTATAAGAAAAAGCTTTCCTGGGATCTTCCGACCGGACCCTTTTTACTCACTTAATGAAGAGAATAATCAGATATTGAAAAACTAGATAGTGACGAGAAAAAAATGGCGTCATATGTGAAGTGAGGCTCAGTAATCACCTACAGATGCGAACTGAGGCCAGAGGACGAGTACTCAGTAGAGGCAATCTGGCCATACTAGTTGCGTTTTTCCTCTGGAATTCTTCAATAAGACTAAGTGCTTCATTCTCATGGTCCAAAAAGCTTGCGAAAGGCAAGACTTATAGATGCAACATCGCCAAAAACCTGTGATCAACGTGAAGTCACATCCTACATAGAACTTGAAACTGCTCACGTAGACTTTGTATCCAATCCCTGTATCTCAAAATTACTCTTCGAGCGCCGCATGCAAATCCTGGTCCCCTTCCTCACTCGAATCTAGAAAGCACTGTTCAATGGCAGGTAGATATGCATTCATCTTCCACATTTGATCCAAATTCATTTCCATGAGATCAAAAGCAAGTGCGACAACCGGCTCGTGTGATGGAATCACATTTTCTTGCGGTGGCGCTACGACAAAAGGAGGCATCTTCGGATACCTCGCGCCAAAATGAGTTAGAAGAACGTTCTTGGCGTTTGCGCTGTATACCATACTCAACCACTAACCGACAGAACGTCCAAAGGTAGAAAACTCACTCCCGACCAACTTGTATAGCCTCACTAATAGTGCTGTGCGCTTTGGATTCCAATCGATCCAACGGCATCTGTTCCTTTTGATCGTCACCAAAAGATGCTTCGTGGATAAGCAACGTAACACCATTTGCTACTCGTGCAATGTTCGGTGTCGGCCTCGTGTCTCCAGAAAATCTGTAATCTGAGATCAACTCTTATCAAAAATTTACCGGAAAGTGCGACGCACGATATGCTCCAGCCATCCTGACTTTTGAAATATACTCCATAGGCAACCGTCTGATGATCTACATCAAACGTCTCGAATGTCTCGAGAGCCAGACTACGGCACATGTCGGAGGCATGCTTTCGACATCTGACCGACTGTATTAAGACCGGCCATAGCGCTTCATAGATCAAACCTACGGTTCCCGATCCGTCTTGTTCCTGAATCGTTGTGTTCTCCCTGCATGAGAATTATAGTTTAAGGCCTCACTTTGCACTTGGATTACACCGTTTTCGTTGGGTTCTTCAGATAAACCGATGTCTTCCAATTCATGACGCTCCCTGAGGCATTGGAGAACTGTCGGATCCGAGACAATGTACAATGGTTGTTTCGGGAATTTTGTGAGCTAGGCCAATGCACAAAGTCAGACGATGGAAAGGCAGCAAAAACAATATAAACAACCCACAAGTCTTCTGTACCTGAGAAGCTTCGCCAACCCCATCTGGTGATCCGCATGCTTGTGGCTCACAAAGATACACTTGAGATTCGCCAATACATCGTCGACATCTCCATCTGAGCCTACTCCAAACCGACGGGTCAACTGGCCCAGGGTACCCTCTCCTACGTCTAGTAGAACATTTCCATACGGCGTTCGAATAAGTGTCGATAAGACTTATGAAACCAGATGAGACCACTGACAAACGAAGACTCTGAGAACGCATCATACCATTACGATATTTAGTTGGTATCGAACTGCCTGTTCCTAATGGTAAGATCTTGACATTCGATGGTGGTTGCGTTTCAGCCAGAGGATGTCGCAAGACAGTCTGCTTTGTTTCTTCGAAGGCTTTGATGGTTGCATCGGGTAGCGCTTGGAAAGTAGACCCAGAGAGGGCAGGATGAAATCGATCGTTTAGTGTGAAATTATCTGATTGTAATAGACCAGACGGGCGAAGTGGGACGTGAAGATTAGCCGTCATAACGTGTACATTAGGAGGAAGAGAAGGAATATCTGACAACGACGTCAGCATCCTTAGTTTGGAAAACCTTCCAGAGGAAAAACACCTGCTAATAGCTTTTCGGGGGAAAGGTTAAATTTGGGAACAGGGAAGACTTCGGGATCAAGTTGAGATAGTCGATACTGACTGAAACTGAAGCTGGTGAATGTTACAGGGTTTGGACTGTGATCCGGGGAAGAAATGATATGCTATGAGTCTTCAGGTCAGAAGATACAACATTATGAGACTAAAATTACCTCTGCTGTTCCATGAAACCCTCGCATAAAACCCCTATATCGCTCGTCCTCGAGCACCCCGGGGCCAAGAAGGTGATATATGACTCCCACTTTGTGCTTTTCCAAATCTTCCGGATCAGATGACCGAAAAGACCTATAGACTGTATCAAAGGACTGGACAACTGACGGTATCATCTCAACTGAAGGAACATCAAGAATGATGACAGCTGCCGGAGGGTCACTCTTGCTCATACATTCTTCAGGATGAACAGTCCTCACTTCAGGACCATCAGGACCTTTTACCTCAAATTGAATTGTTTCTCCCTTTGCTAGTTTCGCTCGTAACTCATTACGTGGTACATCGAGTTCATTCAATTTCTTTCCGTCAATTTTACCACGGACGCGAGGTCCAACAACAACGTAAGCTAGTGTTGATGATTGCGGAAATGCCGGGGGGAAATGAAAGGAAGGAAGTTGTCGAAAAAACCATTTTGGGAGGTGTCGGTGGTAATCATCTGGTTCTGTGAGTCCATCTCCTTTCGGATGGATTTTCTAGAACTAGTGAGAAAAGCGCTGGTGACAGGCAACAGAAAACACAACGCACAAAATTGGAGCCAGACTCCTTTGACATGAACATGTATTGGATTATTTTACGCGGAACCTCGTCAGGAGTCAACCCGTATGAGTCAGGAGTTTTAGCTATCTTGGAAGGTCTGTCCACTTCTGGTGACCTTTTGCGCTTCTGACCTAGAGCCGCCACATCCGCAGTGGATGACTCGTGAACTGTGGAAGTGATAGCCTTTGATATCGTAAACGCGTAGACCGTGACGTTGTCGTCTTTATAAAAAACCTCGGGAAGAGTGGTATGTTGTTCTGGAAGACACTCAGTCACCGTAAGAGCCATAGAGTCCCTATCCTTGTTCAGACGAGAAATTGCAATGAAGATCTGACTGACCTATACAGATAGCGTCGCATGGATGCAATATAGTGACAGAGACCTGGAGGTCCCACAACGCTTATCTTGTTAATAGCACCATCCGCGCAGGCCATGAGCATGCCTTTTAGACCCTTGAGTATAACATCACTCTGGAGGCACGAAAACTACCACCAACCTCCGAGTCCGCCTGCCCTCTGAGAATCTACCTGAGTGAGGAAGACTCCCCTAGTGCGCTTGAAATTCTGCTGACTTTGGCAGAAGGCACGGTTTGTATTTTCCCCCACATTAAAAATATACTTTGCACCATCAAAAGTGATCAACACAGTAGGTTCGGTGTCATAAGAAAGAGGAGTGACGACAGTAGTTGACCAAGTCTGCATACCCCTTGAAGGCATTCTTGCAGCGAAGACCGAGTGCGGGAAAGAGGGGATAATTAACGAGCGGATGATTTGTTTGAACCACGCCAGCTTGAGGAAAGGAAGACGAAAAAGACTGATGAATTGCATCCGGTCGCCTACACGTGACCTATGGTCTTCATGTGGTAACTTGACCAGATCACTGTGACAATCCAAAAAGGCAATCACACGTCACACATCCCCATCCGGCCTAGCTTCACCACGGCTCTGCTCCCACAGAGCCTCCATCAACCATGGGATCAGCCATGCGGTTTAGTACTAGTAATAGCCAGACATACGGAATATCTATTTGCATAATTCGATCTTTCCTGTCTTCTGCATTCATCTTAACATGACCTCGAGTGAACTCAACACAATCAATGCTCGCGCTCATTTCCCCTCTCTCAACTCAGGATATATATACGCTGATAACGCTGGAGGCTCTCAAGTCCCCCGAGAAGTTATCAGTTGTATCTTTGACTATCTCACCAATACCAATGTCCAACTTGGCGCCGACTATTCAATCTCCATCCAAGCTACCAGGCGTGTCATGGCCGAAGGGCCAGCAAAAGCAGTCCAACTTTTCAACGCAGAATCTCCAGATGAGATCGTCTTTGGAAGTAGCTCAACTATGAATCTCGAGAATCTTGCCAGGAGCTTGGAGGATGATATCCAACCTGGAGACGAATTCATCATCACTGGAGAACACGAAGGTCAAGCTTGATTTATTCTTACCATGACTTGACAGGTACTGACGTCGATGTAGCTAATGCGGGTCCCTGGAAGAAGCTAGCCAAACGTCGTGGGGCAGTTGTCAAAGTCTGGCATGCTACTCCTCTGACTCCGGAAAACCCTTACTCTGTCAGTCTCCAAATCAGGGAACTCCTTCCTTTAATCTCAAACAAAACCCGTATCGTTGCTTTTCCGGCCTGTTCCAATATTCTTGGTAGCATCATACCAGTGAAAGAGGTTGTCCAAGCCATCCGTGCCGATGCGCAGGCTAAGGGCAGTAGAAAGGTCGAAATCTCAGTTGATTGTGTGGCTTATGCTCCACATCGTCCGATGGATGTCCAAGACTGGGACATTGACTTCTGCGTCTTCTCGTATTATAAGGTACATCCGGCTCCCGCACTGTTTCATCCTATCACAAAGCATGAACTCACGTCTCTTGAAGGTTTACGGACCCCATGTCTCTGCCCTCTACGTCCGTGCCGCCGCGCTCAAGCAATCAATCACTTCTCTCGTTCACCATTTCCTCAAAGTCGATCACACTTCAAACAAACTCCAGCCTGGTGGTCCGGGATACGAACTTGTCTATGCAACCACAGGGGTTGTAGCATATCTTCTTTCCCTTACACCTGCCAACAGCCTTGAAACTACTTGGGATGTCATAGCACAACATGAACAGACACTACTGGCACCATTGATCCATTATCTTACAGAAACAAAGCAATGGGAGCGCGGCGTCAGGCTTGTCGGTGATCCATCGATCAATCTCATGCGCGCACCCACTAT
>Ga0153957_100364_pt1 | contig 21341 bp, 8 predicted proteins | sample TSFL041MetaG_FD_104745 | JGI IMG/M metagenome (GOLD analysis project Ga0153957, IMG submission 104745) | Attine ant fungus gardens microbial communities from Florida, USA - TSFL041 MetaG | ecosystem: Host-associated > Fungi > Mycelium > Unclassified | place: USA: Florida, Wekiwa Springs... | reverse complement strand
CAATTGATAGGGCTTTGAAGCTGTTAGCACGAATTATACTTCGATCTGTCACAGGAAGTGATAATAAAACTAAAATTGCACCAAACATTGCTATTACACCTCCAAGTTTATAAAGGATTGATCGAAATATTGCATAAAATGGTAATAAATATCATTCTGGTACTATTGATGCGGGAGTTAGTAAAGGATTATCTTCAATATAATTATAAGAATGACCTAATACATTAGGATTAAAGAAAACGAAATAGCAAAAGGCAATTAAATAGACAAAAAAAAAACAGTGATCGCACCTTGAATACGAAGTAAGGATGCATTTCTATTCTATCAATATTAGCCGTTAAACCGATAGGGTTAGATGAACCCTGAAAATGAAGTGCCATTAAGTGCACAATGGTAAGGGCGGCTAGAACAAAAGGTAATAAGTAGTGAAGAGCAAAGAAGCGTTGAATAGTAGGATAACCAACACTGAACCCCACCTCAAATGAACTCAACTAATTCCTTAGCAATGAACGGTATTGCTGAAAAAATGTTAGTTATTACAATTGAACCTCAATGACTCATTTGACCATAAGGAAGAGTATAAACCATGAAGGCTGTGGCCATTAGTGCTATGAAGATCACTACACCGATTAGTCACAATTGAACCCGTGGTGAACGATAAGAACCCTAATAAAGAGCTTTCGCTATATGCAAGTAAACACAAATGAACAGAAAGGCGCACCGTGAGCGTATCTCAGGAATCAACCAAAGTTAACATCTCTCATGATATGTTCAACACTATTAAATGCTAAATCAATATGAGATGAATAGTGCATTGCTAATCATATTCCAGTTAAGATTTTAATCACTATGGTTAAGCCTAATAATGAACCAAAATTGTATCAATAATTCAGTGAGGATGGTTGAGGACTATCCATGATGTAGCTATTAAATAGAGAGAAAAGTATGTTTTGTTTTCTTTGAGCCATATCAGATTACCTTATCTTTTTCTTTTCTTTCTTATTTTTTTTCTTCATTAAATAGAGATAGCAATTTAATATTTTAATAGTTTTAGTAGTGTTAGAAAGTGAAATTGATCACGATCGATGGTAGGAATGATAAGATCATCATTAGTTACTTAATCACGATATTAAATAGTAGTTCTGGCATGTTGAGTTGAGAGTTATCACTCTAATAGTATAATAAGAATGAGAGCTTGAATAGAAAGTAATCAAGTAAGTAACAACTAAGAATAAGAAGTAATGATAGTTTGAGTGGCAATCAATCTAGTCTAATGAAATTCAAGAAATGAATTGATAACTTAAGTAGTAAGAAATCAAGTTAACTCACCTTTTGTTCTTAATTATTTTAAATAGAAGATGATAGCTTCAATCATAACTTATCACCTCTAGTTATTAATAAAAATTAAAATATTATTATCATAATTAAATATTAAATATTAAATTTCAAATTAAATTGATAGCTTAAGTAGTAAGTATTCTAGTCTATAATTAAAAAATAAGAGAAGATGATAGCTTAAGTAATGATTAATCAAGTAAGAATTAATAATTAAATTAGTTTCAATAATAATTGATAGCTTAAGTAGTAACTTATCTCCTCCAAAGGCTTGATTTAGATCACTCTAGTAGTTAATTATAATAATAATAATTGAAATGATAGCTTCAGTAGTAATTAATAAAGTAATAATAAGTTAAAGTTAAAGTTAAAGTTAAAACGAAAAGAATGAATGCTTGAGTAGAAATTAATCTTGTCTTAATACTAATAGTTCTTAGTTTCTCATTTTAATTAATTATTGTAACTATCGCTTCAGTAGTAATTAACAAAGTGTTATTATTATCGTTCTAATTTAAGTTAAGTGAATGAAAGCTTCAGTATTAATTAATCAAGTTAATAATAATAAGTAATGATAGTTTGAGAATTAAATAATATTAGTAGTAATAATGACTATCAAGTATTATTATCAAAATGAAGGCTTAAGTAATAATTAATCGAGTTTCTTATTTTATTAATAAGGTAACGATAGGCTTAATAGTTAGTGATCAATTGATAAAATTAAAATAAAAATGATAGCTTAAGTAGTAATGAATCTAGTCTTAATATCATTCTCTCATGATTTACTTTAATTAATTAGATTAGTATTATTCATTTCAATTACTTTAATCAAGGCTTCAGTTAGTATTAATCTTGTCTGTTCTTCTTAATCATTAATATATTAGTTAATCATAGCTTCAGTTGGTATTAATCATGTCTGATATTTAATTAAAAATAAAAAAATTAAAATAATCAAGGCTTAACTAGTTAGTTATCTTGTTAGTAATAATAGTCAATAATAAAGAAATGAAATGATAGCTTAAGTAGTAATTAATCTTATCTTAATTTAAAGAATAATAATATTCAATGATAGTTTCAGTAGTAACTTATCAAATCTAATTAAATTAACTAATAGTAATAGTAATCTATCAAATTGAACTTCCATTTCAAATTTAAGATGAAGGCTTCAGTAGTAATAATTAAAGTTAAAATTAAAATTAAAATGATTAAAGTAAATGATAGCTAGAGTAGTAACCTATCAAGTCTAACTTTATTAAATAATGAAAAGGAACCATAGCTTAAGTAGTAATTGATCATCTACTTATTATTCCTTTTTTTTCATTTGAATTAATAGAGAAGGATTAAGGCTTGATTAGAAATTAATCTGATCTGAAAGTAATTATTATTAATAATATTAAATAATGAAGGCTTCAGTAGTAAGAATTCAATAATAACTTAATTATTAAAAGTGAATCATTGCTTCAATAGTAACCTATCTATTCTAACTGGAATTCATAATAATAAGTAATGAGGGCATGAGTAATTATTAATCTAGTCATAATGATATGATAACCTTAAATATTAAGAACGGAGGCATGAGTAGTAATTAATCTCGTAATATTATCAAATAACAAGATGAGAGAGATTTGAACACCCAAGAATTGAACTGAAGTCAACGATTTTTCCTATTAAATTATCATCTTTTTCTTCTTTTTATGATTATCTTTTATTAATATTAGATAAAAAAATTGAAAAATGAGATGAGAATATTGAATAACATAGTACATAAGCCCAGTGCAGGTTCCCCTACAGTAACTGTATTTCGACTTAACACAAATCAATAACTATCTGTCTCTCAATGAGGTATTTCTTACTCAAATTCATTCATTTCCCTGAGCGAAGTCACATAGTGATTCAGCATAATTATTTTTAAGCGTGCGACGAGTGATTAGTGCGAAATAGGGGTTTAAATCACCGCGAGGTCCTCAATCGCGATTACTAACAATTCCGATTACATATTAACGAGTTTCAGTTAATAATTCATAGAAGTTAGATAAAATACTGATTAATACTTATATCTTACAATGTTTTTGTCAATTTTGCTTTATATTTAAATTATGATATTGCATGACATTAGTATTGCATTTGTGCCACGTCTTTAGCCCAGGCCATTAGGGTCATAATGATTTGTCTTAGCTTCCATTATTCTTTAAGCCCTAATTAAAGTCATACTAACTTTAAGATTAGTCAAGGCGTTAATGAGACTAAACCTTACGTCTTACGACACGAACTGGAAACAACGATGTAACACCTGTAATTCTAACTAAATGAAGAGTATACAAGGCCTGGTAAGTTGAATTGCGGATTATCAAAATAAACAACAAGGTTCACTGTTATTACCTATAACCGTCTAATGTTTTGAATTTCATTCTTGTGAACGTACTATTCGGGCGGAATGCTTTTCGCTTTTGCTTATCTCACTTCTTAATGGGAAGGAATTAGCATTCATCGTTTACAGCTATAACTACTTGGGAAGCGAATCCAATTTGCTACTATAGCTCTCATCCATTAATGTTAATTGAAAATTTGATTAATACCTTAGTCTTTAACGTTCCCTCAGAGATAAGACATATAATCGTTACTTTATGAGGTTCCCTAATCATAATCGTTCAATTCCAACAGAAAGAAAGATCTTAAGATCAAACTGTAATCCTGCGGATGCTTTAAGCCCATGATGACAAATACTAGCTCCCTGTGTCTTACCTCAACTGCTGGCACACAATTTGGTTAGAACTGATAGATCCAAAATCTCCTTAGTGAAAAAAGATCAAAAGGTTTTAATTTAGATATCAATTTCACTTGACTAATTCAAAAGAACTATTAATTTAATAATTTTTCATCTTGATTTTAATATAAAAATATTTAAAGTGTTCAATTATCACCTTTTCTGTTAACTGCATCAATCTTTCGATCATTGTGCAAAATTCCCCACTGCTGCATATTACTATGTTTACTGTTCTCTCATAATCATCGTGGCTATTCTGACTACTCATCATTAGCTACAGATCTTCGGCTTGGTCTTACTTTTACTAGGCCAACTACCATTAAACTGAAAAAAGCGTGATCAAAAGCGATAATGATTATCTCTTAGTATTAAACTAATGGCAGTATCTAACTGAACTTTTGATTCTTATTTCTTTTTTTATCCTCACTTATTCACCACTAACAAATTGATTAATTCTTTTAGTCAGAATCACTAATGAGTACTATTAATTTCAAGCTTGTTGTATGATTAGCATGTGTCATGTTACAGAATAGTATTGTGTCAGAGCCAACATCATGCTCAAGTTATTATTATTATTTTAGTAGTTACTTAATAATTTAATCACAGAGGAGATCACTACCAACTCATTCCTTGAGTTTTTCAAAAATTATGTATGCATTGTTAAGAGTGAACTTACTACTAAAGCAGTGAATAGCATGAGAAATTTAATTAAGAATAAAAGAAAAAGATGATAGCTTGAGAGGAAAGAAACCCAGTAAAAATCAATTTTAACAAATAAGAAATAGTAATGAAGGCTTGAATAAGTAGTACTCAATTAAAAAAGAATGAATTAATTAATAGTAATATCAAATCAAATCAAATCAAATCAAATGATAGCTTCAGTAGTAATTAGTAAGCTAAAGAATTAAATGAAGTTATCTCAAGTTAAATTTTAATTTTAATATTAATTAAAAAAGATTAAGGCTTAAATAGGTAGATTTCAAATTAAATAATTAGACTGATAGCTTGAGTAGTAATTAGTAAAGTTAAAGTTAAAGTAATATTAATAGTTAAAGTGATTTAAATGAAGAATAATCAGGGCTTGAATAAGAAGTTAGTAGCTGAAGTTAATCAAATATTAAGAATGAAATGATAGCTTAAGTAGAAAAGAATAAAGTAAGTAATGAATAATAAAAAAAATGATAGGTTAAGTAACAAGTGAACAAGTGAACAAGTGATCAAGTGATCAAGTAAGAATAATATTAAATAAATCAAGAATAATAGTTAATTAAGAGAGAAGGAATGAAATGATAGCTTGAATAAGAAGTATTCAATGAAAAGTTCAATTAAACATTCATTCATTATCATAAGTAACAATGATAGCTTCAGTAGTAATTAATAAAGTTAAATTTAATTAATAAATCATCACAACTAACTGCTAACTAATAACAGAAATCATCACAACTAACTGCTCATTAACAGAAATATCAATGATCGCTTCAGTAGAATAGGCTTGTTCTTTTTCTAATTTAATATTCTAATAATGATAGGCTCAGTAGTTAGTTCTCACCTAATTCTTTTTCTTATTTTATTAGTAGATAAGATAGGCTCAGTAGTTAGTTATCACAATAAGATTAGTTTAATTTAATACTCCACCTAAGGAGTAGAAGAGAGAGATCTTAGCTTTAATCATAAGTAACAAACTCTAACTCTAACTCAAACTAAAGTTAAATATTAATTAATACTTAATTATTACTATCAATTGTTAAGAGTTCTATTTTATTTTAATAATGATAGGCTCAAAGCCTAGTTATCGAGTTACTATTCTTATTCTAATTAAAAAAAGAATGAAATCATAGCTTAAGTAAGAAGTAATAACTTAGTTCCATTTTATTCTTATTAATAATAATTAAGATCACAGCTTCAGTCACTATTACTTCCACGAAGGGGAAAATATTAAATTCTGAGTTGATAGGTTAAATAGTAATTAATCACTTAGTCATTCAGCTCTTATTTCAATATTCAATTAGAATTAGAATTAGAATTAGAATTAGAATTAGAATTAGAATTAAAATATTATGGTGTACTTTAAGCTTTTAGTGATGGTGTAAAACTTCTTGTAAAAGAACAAGTTATTCCGGCTCAAGCAACAAAGGTCTATTTTTTCTAGCACCTATTATTACACTAATTTTAGTCTACTAGGTTGAGGTAATTAATAGATTCTCCTGATCAAATTTGAATTAAAGCTGAAGATAAATCACTACCTCTCCAATCTGCGCTAGTATTATTATAAAAAGGCTGGTTTAATTTAGAATAAGATTTCGAAATCAATAAATATAAAAAAGTTTGATTTCTATCAGTTTTATCCTTTAATTTATTATTAAATGAATGTTCTAAATTATAAAAACCATCAATTTCTAAATAATTTAGTAATTTACTACTCATTTTAAATTTAATTGAATTTAATTTATTAATTGCACTAAATAAAGAATTCTTATTTTCCTTAGTATTGGTTGATTTTTATAACAATTTATTATATCATCTTTTCTATATTTATTTTCTAAATTACCACCAAATTCTGTTTCTGACCATGTATTAGGTTCACATAACATAGGTAAATAAATAGGAGATAAAATAAAATTGGTCTGTATTAAATTGAAAAATTCTTCATTAATTACTAAAATAGCTAAATCAGTATATTAACAGTATCCTCATAATTTAATTATGTATGTTCTATCTACTATATATGTAGGTTTTATACAGAATATATCTATAAAGAAAGAACCTAATTTTAATAGCTATTAATTAAGAAATAATAAATAAAACTTATATATGTATTATTGTTTATTATAACCATTTCTGCTAACCATTCTTTGGAATAGATATCATACATAATATCATTTGCTATTTGTAGCTATTTAAGTAAAACCTAAATTTTATAAAATGATGTCAATATACTATAGGTTATCAATAAGTGCCATTTATTTAAATAATAGCTGCTTTTCTTTCAAAATTAAAATTTAATCTTTAATTATTTTTTAAATATTTTACTAAAAAGAAAATTTATACTATTTCTTTAATTTGAATAAATTCATACTATTATTAATAAATATTATTTCAGCTTTGAATGTTTTTTAGATTCAGGAATAGAATATTTTTCTACATTTAGTAAAGAATGAGTAGTTGAATCAATATTAACCTGATTAGTTTGAATAGAACTTAAACTTCTGTAATTTATAAAACTACTAGTACTATAATTTATATCATTTTTGAGGATACTATCCTAATATTTTATTATAAAGTGTTTGTCTTTTATTGTTAGTAAATTATATTTTATATCTTTTATCTTATTTTTAAATTTTATCATGTAATTGATTTACACTATTTAGTAGTCAATGTTTCTAAGTTATTGTTAAATGTTTTGATTTTATTTTTTAAGTTTATTTTATTATTTCTTTAAATATTCAAGTTTATTTAAAGTATTTGTTTTAGTATTTTGTATTTGTATTTTTATTTCTTTATTTAAAAAATTATTAATCTCAATTGATTTTATTTCTTATTTAAATCTTTTTTTTACTTGAATTTACACTGCATCTTTCATTATTTATATACATAGATAAATTTTCTAATTTAGTATCTATAATAGAACATTCTTGTGTTTATTTTTGAATAAAAATTTTAATATTTTATATATTTAATTTATAAATATTATTATTATTTTCTTCTAATAGTTTATATGAATATATAAGATTTTGTATATAAATACAGATTCATGATACTTTGTATTTTTATATCATAATGCATTGTTTCTATATCCAAATTACAGTCTTGTTTAATTTCACTTAATTTAGTTAATGTATATTTATCAGCGACAAATGTTTTAGATATATCAAGAGGAATAGTATTAGATAAATCTTTTTTATTAAAAATTAGACGGTATATTCTCAATATACAATATCTTTAAACTTAAGCTACTGATAATAAACAAGAATGAAAATATGAGTAAAAATAAGTTAATAGGAAGTAAACCATATAAATTATTTAATAATTAAATTAGTAAACTGTCTACCAAAGTAACACAGGAATGGCAGTAGTCTCGCCAAAGTGGTAAGCAGGGATGGGTTTAAATGGCTATATAAGCCTTTCAACTAACGGCAGCTAGCGCCTAAATCAACAAACATAATAAAATAACTCGGCAGTTAAAAGCGCAATCCTTTAAGTAGGGTTCCTATAAGACAAGTATTATAGCAAGTTAATCACTAAACAGGAAACAGAAAAAAATAGATCATCTCCTATGTCACTAATTAGGCCTAACTTTAAACTATTAACGAGCTACCACGTAAGCATCTTTCCCTTATCAAGGGTCCATTAAACAGATGGGTCTATGGTGAAGGGGTTAATACCTAAGCCTATAATGGATGAAAATCAATTGCCTGTGTTGCAAAAACGAAATTGAGCAAATTCTGTGCTCTTTCAATAAAGTCGTCATTTAACAAGAGAAAGACGATATAAAAATAATAATAGTAATATAAGATATAAAACAAAATGAAAAAAAACTATGCAAAACTCTTATAGCGGCGTTGCTCCTTGCAAAAATTAACTACTCTTGCTTCAATCTACCCTTCGGGGTATAGTTATTTTGATTGCTCAATAAAGAGATAAAGAGCTAAACCGTATGGGCCTGGTTTAACAGTGTATAATAAGTAGAGTACAATACTACGAATAAGAGCTAACAAAAAAATATTAGAACTACGTAAACGACTAACATACCAACTATGAATAACCCTTTCGTAAAGTTACCGGATTGTATAAAGTTAGGGTTAATAAAATTTGGCGGGAAATCACCTTGTCTATTAAATAATATGATTAAAACAAAAAATGAAATAAAATCCAACTTTCGAAATAAACGCATACAAACCACCCCATTATTAAATTTATAGACTGTCAACTAACACAACTAAGCGAAAGTCTAATGAGTGGAAACTAGCAAAGATTCTGGCTAATAGGAAAATTTCTTATACACAGCCGAAGCATCAAGGTATTGAAGTTCCATTAATTATTTGCCTGATGGCATATTTAAATAAATCCTATTACGACGCATAAAGCTATGATCTGGAGCAGATAAAAACTGAACAACCAAATCTACTCATACCTTTTAATGGAAATCCCTAAACCAAATGAACAACTTTAACTAAGGTAGTAGCGTAGCTACAAGAGGGTAAGTTTATCTCTAAGAGGTTTAAACGGCCTGGTCCAAATGTACAACCAAGTATATGAACATCCTAGTCATCATGGATTCGTTAAAGGCAAAGGAACAACCTGACAAATACATGCTTAAGTATTAGATTCCCCATACATCTATGAATTAGACCTAAAGAAATATTTTGATAGCATAAATTTGGACTACCTAAGGAAAACTATATAATACCTAGACTATCCCGAAGATATAATATCTATAATAGACGATATAAATCGAACTCAACCAGAATTGGGAATTAAACATGATCTAACATGATAAAGTCCCAAATAATGTGTAAAAAGACGAAATATCTCATAGAACAGGAATTACCCTGAGAAGGTAACATTAAACTTACACCAACTAAGTGTGAGACCCTACTGTTAGTATCACAAAGTCAATTAAGGGAGTAAAATATACGCATCCATGGCTTAACGAACATAGTATTAAAACGAGCTTTAAAAAACTACCATCAGAAGTATCAATAGTCCATTACGCGGAGAATTTGATGGAATACTTTATAGCAACAAACACTTCAATCCCGAATAGTTATTATCCTTACTGCAAAACCGTAATAAAAGCCATTTTTACAAAAGTAATTGGATAAGAGAAAACGAAGAATGGAAATATAAAAAGGTGATGGGAGTAATCGAAGCCTAGGAATTCCATCCCGAGCCTGAGGATTAAAATTAGAGGTCTTAATGGCCTTCTACTAAAATTTTTAGGAATAGATTTAAACCCCTAATCACTCCGGATTTTACAGCTTGATCTTTAAAGGAGGTGAACTGTTCGATGCTAATATAATTCTAAAACCCTACCAATTAAAAGAACAAGGGGGTGAATATGTTATGTAACTATACGACAAGACAGGAGAAATACCTAGATAACTATACATAGAATAAGGAATTCCATTTACCGAATGGTTAACTACTCGATACCGCGATTAGTGATGTCTCGTCTATATAATGGTAAGACCGACTCCGAACCAATAAAACAAATTTTTAAACTAACCTTCGAAGATCTTAAATGAGCCGATATACACCTGATAAACTGGAAAAACATCCCTATATATTAAATGATAAAGACAAAAGTAAAAAACAAAAAACAACAAAAAGCCAAGGGTTGCTTTTTAAAAATCTATATATAAAATTTATAACCAATTAAAAAAAGAAAAAGGTTTTAAGTAAAATAAAATAGAATAGAATAAGCAGAATAAAAACCACATTAAGAGTGGAAAATTTTCTTACTAATTATAGTAAATTATTAAAGTTATTGATTATACTACTAATATTTCGTGATTATACTACTAAAAATCATTAATTTTATTTAGTTTTAAACTAAAAGATAAAGTATCTTCCAATAGAAAATAGATTATTTATTTTTCTCTTAATTAATACAAAAAGGAAGAAATATTATTAAGCTAGAGTGATATCAAGAATCAATATCGAATGAAATTGGAATTTGGAGAACCAACTTTAGAAAACTAAAAGTTAGCTTTAATTAGTGATAAATACAAAAATCAAATCAGAGAGTGCTTAAATGATAATACATTTATATTTAAATAAATAATAATAATACGCGATAAAATCTGTAATGGATCATCAAAATAGTAATAATTTATCACATTCGACTACGACCTAGTTGTTCAAACTAAAGCTATACTCTGATTTGAATAGAATCTTAATCAACTCTGTTACTTGGCTTTTACTCATACTTTTTAGAAGAAAATACTTATATATTGGAAGTTGACTATAGTAGTTTAACCGATAAAATAAAGAAATACTTATATATAATAAGTAGCCTATATAATTTTTATTAGTAATAATCACACCACAAGTATATTAAGTAACAAACTATTAACTTCCTACCTTAGATAAAGTATGTAAGAGGTAAATTGGATTAAATTTTGGATATCTGTTTTAAATATTATCATTCTTAACATAATTTGACCACACTGCTGATAATTAACCCTGCAAATAAAGTAGTTAAAAATATAAAGGACAAAATCCGAAAGACAATTGCTGGAAAACACTGAAATAGCTAAAATTATTTATGAACTTAATCCAGTGCTACGAGGATGGGCCAACTACTTAAGAATATCTTACCACTCTCAACAAACATTTATCACAGTGGGACACTCTGTCTGGCAAATGATGCAATGGGTAGCGATAAAACATCCAAATCAACCGATAAACGATGCAGTATCTAAATACACCGAAAAACAAAAATCCATCCAAACACAAATGAGTGTGAGGAATTGAAAAAGCAAACATGGATGTAGAAAACCGAGTGGTGCTTTTAAACTTATATGAAATTCGACCTAAAACCCATCCATTACTTAAACTAGTAAAAATCCATACCTTGAAGAACACAAGGAATACTATGATAAAAGGGCAGTGAAACAATTCGACGCTAAATTTAGAGAACTTATACTTAAAAAACATAACCACCTATGTCCAATATACTATGAAAGTCTGCACAACGGAGAAAATCGAACTACATCACATAAAGCCAGTTAAAGAGGGTGGTAAATACACTGTTTCAAACATAAAACCCTTACATCAACTATGCCACATTAGCATAACACATGCAAAGAAAAAGGAAATGAAAAGGTAACAACCAAAATACATTGTCAAACGAGCCATGACCAGATAAAAACCGTGTCTTTGTCACGAATAAATGATTGACCCGTGTACGCTGATAGTAACACGTACTGTTATTAGGAGGGGTTTGAAAGCATGGGAGGGCCTACCTATTCCAACTAATTTAATTTTACTAAAATATTTATACAATATAAAGTTGGTTAATCAATGATAAAATAATTTTTATAAATTTACCTAAAGCTACACACTTATTATATCTCACACTAATAAGAACCAATACAAAGTGTAACGCATTATACACTAAAGCTTTATTAACTTTTGTAAAATATACATTCAAATAAAACTTGTGTTAAATTTAACACACCAAATATTTCATGTAACATCTATTAATGACAAGTCTTGAATAAAATCTGTGTAAGGTTAAAATGGAATTAAAATCTGGTTATCTGTTTAAATATTATCATTCTTTACATAAATTAAGCACAGTGTCTATCATAGATAGGATCATTAAATGGATCTAATTTAACTAAGAAAGTATAAAAATACTATTCAATAATTTTCTATAGCTAATTAGTAATTATTCAAATTATTCCATGTTATTGTAACTTTACAATGTGTCAGCTTTATAAACTTATCCTAAATTTTATTTTAACTATACTAGTACTAAAGTAAACACTTTGCTTCAATTGATATAAATTAACAATGTCTAAATAAATTTTATTGTTTAAAGTGATGGTAGAACAATGAGCTCTGTATTAAAGTATATTAATAATAGGGTAAATAAACATCTGAGTTAATTAAATTAACTGTCAATTAAAAATTGATGTGTATACAAGTATATAAATACTTACAAACCTTAGTAAAAATCGGATTACAATTTAAAATAAAGTTATCAAATAGTTTATATAAACTGATCTCATCAACTTATAGTGTATTAGGCATTATATTCTATAAACACTATTATAAAATCGATAATGTTAAATGTTTAAATATATTTTAATGTCTTAGCTTAAGATTTCAAAATGAAATTATTTCATAATATTATAATCATAATTATATTCTATAAAGTGATATTGCAAACTCTCGATACTTTTGTTAGATCAATTAACGATTAATTCTACTTATTCCAATAATTGAAATACTATGTGTGTATATACAATAAAGAATATATAATATATATATAGCAATTTAATAAGTGTCTAAATCAGTAACTCTAAATAGTTTAATTTAAAAAATTAATTTAATTTACAAGTTATTATATAACTGATAATAATTCATAATATTTAATCAAATAAAGATAAGTAGTTATTAGTTCGTTAATAGAACATGATATAAAGTATATCAAATACCGTTAATAATTGATGGTAAACATATAAGTGCTTTAAATCTAAAATAGATTAAATAATAAAGTTTTTACTCATAAAGTTAAATAAACTCCTTTTAGTAAATTATACTACAAACATATCTAAAGAAAAGTATAAATACTAGTGTTATGTATTTCATTGTGGTAAACTGTGATAATGTTCTCAATAAACTTTAAATAGTTAATATATAAAATTAAAAATTACTAAATAATTAAACTCTCTAAACCCAAGAGTACTTATCTTTAGAATCCCTGTATCAAGAATAAAAACTCTTCGTCTACCTAAAACAAAATATCCAACACATCCCAATTATAATTTAATATTTAAGGAGAAGCGGGGGTCGAAGTCCCATCCATTGGTTTTATAATTTGTGGTTTTATACATAAATATAGATTAAAGTCTATCGAGATACTGGCATATTATGTTAATTAGACAGTTAATTCTGATATAGCTTTTTAAAGTTTTATTTAATAACTATAGGAAATATTTAATATCTTATTATTTAATTAAATTTAGTGGATCTCAAGGAAATTTATTTAGATTATACGGTATAATTTATCTATTTCAATATTTTATTAAAAATTATATTTAAGAATTTCCAGTACATTTCAAATGTAAACACCAGTTTATCGAATAAGAATTTAATGAAAAACTTTAATGTGTTGCGAATAAATGTGCTATTTTATTAAAATAAATTTATTACTTTTGTAAATTTTATTAATTATAAAAAATCTTGATTTTATCTTTGTTGTTACTTGGTACAGTATATAAAAATTATGTTTTAATTGTTATAGTTAAAATTATTTTGCTTATTTAGGGAAAAATGTATATATTTTATATATGCTTATTTATGTTTTTTATAAGTTTCCGATTAATTTTATTATCTTAATTAATTTATTTAAATTTTAAATTCCTTGTTAACACAACCGTTATTGATTATAAATTATAATTTAGTAGTAACATAAGCAAGGGAAAATGAGAAAGATATGGTTTTAATTTCATAAACTAATAAATTTTTAGTTATATTTCAACTAGTTATAACTTAACTTCTTTGATTTTATAACATATTTTCTAATTTAGAGTTTCACCTTGTTTTAATTATGTTTCTACCTTTAATGTAAATGATTAATAAAATTTAATTTTCAACTTTTCTCAAAAACACTATTTTTTAACTTTAGCTTCCGTTAAATTAGTTATATGTAGATATAATTATTTTGTTATTTTTACCTTAACACCCAATTATTAATTTAGCTTTTTAGTCCTTCTAAATTTACTAAATTTTAGTGTTGATGTTTATTGTGAGATATTTTAATGTAAGACCAAATGTTTACTTAATTAAATTAATGATAGTTAATTCTATACTAAGATACTACCTTTTGATCAATTTTAATTAAATAATAGAAAATGTTAAATTACTCTTTTTTTTTTGAAGCCACCCCCGCAGGTCATCTTTACTTTATTAAATTATTTCCAAGAGTTTGATAGTATTGAATAATCTTATTTTAATAGCTAATAATAAAAAAACTTTTTAATTTGTCAAGGTCATAGTTTTATACTTTATGAATTTTTATTGATAGATATTCCCTGCTTTGCTTTATTACCTTACGACCTTTTGGTAAGATTTGCATTTTTCTTATTTTATTATTTTATTTATATACCAGCATTAGTAAAGGTTTAAGATTCGAATTAGGTACTTAATATTAAAAATCAATGATAAATATAGGAAAATGGACTGGGGAAAAAATAAGGAATTAATTAAAGAATTTCATAATAGGATTTAAATGATTTATTTAGCCATTTTTTATCTTTAACTTTATATTGATATGATTTAGATAAAAGAAGCTTTTGTTCTGATTTATATTATAGTAAAATAATGCTTATAATTTAGCTTAAATAGACTTTAATTATTTATCAATAAGAGAGATGGGGTCTAATATTCTTAGAAAGCCTTAAATTTAAAGATAATTTTTTTATCCTTAGATAATTTGTTTAAATAGGCTAGTATTAGTCTAAGTCAAGATTTATAAGTATTTATAGTCAGACTAAGAAAAAAGCAGAAAAACACTTTTGATTTTATTATATCATGCTATAATTTTATTATTATATTGGGATTAGTCAATAGAATCAGTTAATAAATAATAGAAGATAATATACGTACATCGATTTATTTAAGTTTTTTAATTAAAATGGAAACTGGAGACTGGAGACTGGAGACTGGAAATTATCAATTTTATAATACCTAAGTATTACCTATTAATTATAGCAATAGCAATATTTTATTCATACTTATACTTAGTTAAAAGTCTAAAATTATTTTTTAAATTTAAGAGAAGGTCTTTACATAACTCATATTTTATGAAACTTAGTATATCTGAGCAGAGCAAATTAAAATTCTTGCCTAATCATTATCTTATGGCTCGTACTACGCAAGTACTAAAACTAGAACTAAAAGATACATAATCGATAAGTCTTTGTTTTGCTGGGTTATTTGTTTAGCCCTAAATAGGCGATAAAAATTGTCTTTTAATAATAAGAAGAAAAAAGACTTTATTCTAAGACTTCTATTCATTTTGCATAAAGCGTATTGAATCTAACCCTAGGGTAGGGCTTACTAGATGTAATTTATTCATTTTTCATACATAAGTCAGAATCGTCATAAGTCATAAATTAGACAGAAAATTTATCATACACTAATATTTATACTTAGTACTTACATTCCTCTAAATAAAAATTATTCCTAATATTTATATACCAGCATTAATAAAATCCTATATAAATATAGCAAAAGAACCTATCGTAAAATAAGAATTAGTGATTATTTAAGTGCTTAAATTATTTCTTCTTATTTATTAAATTATTTCTTCTTAATATATTATTTAAAGGTAAGTTAGAGACTTTGTTGTTGTTCAAAAATAAATATAAAAAATATTAAGTTAGATAAAGGAGCCTGCGGGGTATATATATATATCAGTTAAAGTTAAACTACAAGTTTATATTATTATAATGGCTTTATTTGGTATACATTATTAAAAATAAAACAAAATAAAATATTTGAAAGGTATTATAAATATTGTCTATTGATTTTGTTAAAGGCTATAAGAAATCAGAGTTTTTTATCTTTTGCTTAATGTTGTATTTGCTTTATATTTAGTTGGGACTAGTCGAATTCTCATTTATACAAATATTAGAATTTATAGCTATTTTATTTTAAAAATAGAGCAGAGAATATATAGAGAGAATATACATCTATTATTTATTAATAAAAAATAAGATATCAATTAAAGATAATTAATTAATTTAGCTTTATTTTAAAACCCTACAAAAAATTTAAAGAGATTTAGATTTGATTTTATTATATTTAATTATTTAAAATTATAGTTTTATGTTATTATGTATTTTATTTATATTAGTGCTTTATAAAATATTATAAGTTGGGAATGGATTGCACTTATATTAGTGCTCTAGTAGGATTTATAGTAGGATTTATATTTATAATTCTATTTTTAGAAGGAATTCTAGATTATTTAGACCTATTAAAAAAATTAATACTAAAATTTAAAGATTAAATCTAGATAAATTATGTATTAAATAGGAGTTTAATTAATTTTAATTTGTAGGTAAGGTATTAGTATACGTAGGATTTTTGTATTTCCAGATTAAAGCACGATTTAAATATTAATGTATTTCAGGTTAGAATAAAACAAATCCGCTAGTAGAAAAAGCAATATATTAAAATATATATATATAAAATACAATTTTACGCTAGGATACAAATTTGCGGTATGAGAGTATACGTAGGATTATTAGATCTAGTATAAATTATAAATATAATTTTCTTTAGTTTAGTTCCGTATATTAGTGCATTTGTTGTTTTTTTAATAAGAAAATTTAAGCCAGTAGGTCTAAAGAATTTATTATTATATTTAAAGTATTATAAAGGTGTTTGTGTTTTAAATAGTTTGTGTTCAGCACTTATATTAACAAAATGAAGTGTTTTTTTTTATTTTTTTTTTAAACCTAATAAGGCAAATCAAGATAATATTTGAAGTTTATGTTTTATTTGAAAAGATTATAATGTTGGATATGAATTTATTTATTTAGATCTAGTTAAAGTAGTTAAGTTTAATGAAAGTTAATTTGAATTTTAAAACCAATTCAGTTATAGTGGAATCTCAGTCTCAGTCTTCCAAAATAAGTAATTTTATAAACAATAGATTAAATTTACAAATGATTTAAGGGGTATAAAAATAGATATTATCCGAAACCCAAGGATGGACATAGAATATTTAACATTATAAAAAGAGATAAGAAATACATTTAGGCCAAAAATATAAATTAAGGCGGTTTTAATGCACTTATATAAAATAAGGTTAACTCTAAATATTTCTTAAATGGATTTAATTAAGAAGATAATGAAAATAATTAAATAAAACTTAAAAGCACTTATATTGTAGATTGCTTTAGATTGGACCAATAATAAATTTAAGTAATTTTTAAACGTATAATAATAATTCAAATTCCAAAATATAACTATTTAGTTCATAAAGGGTTTAAATTTAAAATTTAGTATTTGTTAAACATTTATTATAAAATGCTAGATTTACTGAGTATTATAAAATTAATAGAAGATTTATAAGAAATTTAAATCAAGGAATGTTATATATGAAAAATAGTTTAGTTCTTAATGCCTTATAAATAGTAACAAAATGTAAAATAGATAAATACAATTAGGCTTTATCTGAATTATCCAAAGCTTTTATTAATAAATAAATAAATAATAGATATTTCTTTTTAAATTTATTTTTAATTTGACCTTATAATAAAGTAATAAATCTTATTAACAGATTAGTTTTATGTTTTATTTATAAACTTTAAATTATGTAACTTAACGATTTATATGTAATAAAATAATTAATAAGTATATAAAAAGACTTAATTAAGAGTAATAAAGAATTTATTATTGGTAAATAATTTAAAATTATAAAAATCTAATTTATCTAAAACTCCTGAATATTGATAATAAATCTTTTATAAATAAATAGACAATATTGAACTATATTTAGACTTAATCGAATTATTAATAAATATAATTAAGAATACAAAAAGACAAATTATAAAGCAAATTTTATTAGAAATAATATGTATACCAAAATATAATGAAATTTAAGAGAAATAAGTATTTATAAGATTTAAGATAGAAAATATAACATATAATATTTTATTTTTATTACGTTAATTTTAACAACATAACAGAACAAAAAAACATAACATAATAGAACAGAACAATAACAGAACAGAATAAACCAAAAATTGTAAAGATATATGGTATTAGATCCAATTTAATTAATAAAAGGCCGAATTAAGATTTAAACTCAAAACTATTGATATTAAACAAAATTATAATTAATACTAGTTATTCTAATATATGAACAAGAATGAATAATTTAACCAATTAAGTTAAGCCGCTAGGATTCTTTTTTACCTAGGTATAAATGAAAAATAGATTTGTTTTAAAAGGTTTATTTTTAATCCTACCTAGCTAAATAGCGGTTTTTGTTTGCTAGGTAGGGTGGGGGGGGGACTGTTTGCGCAATTAAAATTACAAAAGGGACTAGTATAAATAATTGCTATTAAGCACTTAAATAATCTTTATATATGAGGAATAATTTATATATTCAGAAATAATCTTTAAGTAGTAGTTATTAGTTAGTAGTTTTTACTTTAATTACCTAATTCGTATTTTAATTTAATAATAAATATATAAGGTCAAATTTAAACACTTTAAATAAACATAATAAAATTTAAACATAAACAATAAAAAAGAAAGATAGACAACCCAATATATTTTATATTAAAAATAGACATAAAAAAAGTATAAATACTATACCCACTTAAATAAATTAAGGAATTAAAGCAAGTCTAAATATTCAGTAAACAAAGAAATTTAACACTATAAATTAATAATTAAATAAAAATAAAAAAGCTTATAAAGGTAAAATGGATTTTTAAAAAGACCCAAACCAAAGAGGCCTCTAGATTTTTTGTTTTAGAAAAAGGCAAGCCAGGAGTCATTTTGTTTTCTATTAAAAGGCAAAAGTCAATCTATAAATTAACGCTTTAAAAGGTACTATATATTTATCTTTTCTCTTTCTTTTCTATAAAAATATATATTTATTTAAGTTATATTAGTCTTTCTAAATCTATCTTAAAAAAACAAAAAAAAAAGGCAGTTATATATATCCTATAAAGTATACGTAGGATTACTTACATTATACATATATTAAAGTAAATTATTATATTTTTATTTTAATTTAAACATTAATTGGCTTTAATTTTTATTATAACTTTATATATTGATTTTACCTTTATATTTATTGGTATTGGCCTTATTTTTAACATTAATCTTTATTTTTATAAGCCTTTATCTTTTAATTGATTTATACATATAAATTTAATTTTCTTGGAGCCGGAGGGTGTTAAAAATAGACTGTATGTAAAATACAAAGACTTGCTATTTATTATCTCTTTTGAGCCTTTATAAGTGCTTTAATTTTATCTTTAATAGCTTTTATTTACTTGCTTTAATTTTGTATAGATTTATTTGGAATAAAAATAAAAAACAATCCCTTAGATTTGGTTTAATATTTGGGAGCCTTAGCTTTAGTTGTATTTTATTGTATTGGACTTTATATTTATTTAATTAAAGCTTTTATTAATCTATTTTTTATCTGGTATATATCTTCATTAAATCAAAAATTTGATTATTTAAAGAATGATAAGTTATAAATGTTGGAATTATCTATATATAGACCTAGGGGCCTGGGTTTAAATCTATAATAAATCTAAGTATAAATCTAAATATCTAAGTCGGTGCTAAGTCGGTGCTAAGTCGAGCTAAGTCATAAATAAGTCTAAATAAGTTGTAAATTAGTCGATAATAAGTCTAAATAAGTCGAAATTAAATCGTAAATAAGTCTAAATAAGTCTAATTAAGTCTAAATAAGTCATAAATAAGTCGTATATTTCTAAGAATAAATAAATAAATCGAATCTAAGTCTAAATAAATCGAATATATGTGCAATCGTAAATAAGTCGAATTAGTCTAAATATAAATATTTATAAGATTAGTATAAGTGCTAAATCGTATCTAAGGGTAGTATAATTCTTCTAATAAAAGTAGATTTAATTTCCTATTTGTTTTGTAATTTTATTAGTATTAAATTATCTAGAAAAAATAATTGAACAATATATATATATATTATATTAAGAGTTATTATATATAGAAATATCTAAATAGGCTAGTGTATAAAAATAGGAAGGCTCCATTATAAATAATTAATATGAATTATTGAAAGAATTTATATAGTCCCTTTTTTTGTTTGGCTAAACAAACACCCCACAGCTGCTAGGACTACTGACAAATTAGTATACGTAGGTTTTCTATAATTTTATGCTCATATTCAGATACTATTAAAGAAGATTCAGATACTATTAAAGAAAATAAAGAAATAAAATTTTGCCTAGAAATGATTAATTTTTTTGTTTAGATTAGTAGTTTTTAGATTTTAGTATTAGTAGTTATGGAACTGTTACTGTTTAATTTGTTAGAATACCTCTATTTTTTATTTTTAATGCTATTTTTTTTTTTGTAGAAAGCTTTGAATAGAGATAATTATTTTAATAATACTAATAATACCTTTTTTAAGACTTTTAATCCCACTATACTTAAAAATACAAGAACTAGAAATAATTTTTAAAAAGTAATTAGGTATGGCCGGTTGGGAGTATTAATTTGTTAGCTTTATATTTTTATTTTATTGTTAATTTACCCAAAGGGGGGAGGGGGGGGCTAGCTAGTTGTGTATATTTACATATAAGGTTTTCTTCTATTCTTGAAAATTTTAATTTATATTGGTTATACACAAGGAACAGGTACAGGAATAGATTATAAATAAAAAAGGGTTTAAATTTTATAAAAATAGAAGTCCAGGAATATAAAAATTTCCTCCCTTATTGGCCTTTGCTTAGAAACTAAGACTACTAGCTTTAGATCAATTATCTAT